>Ga0315289_10000019_pt1 | contig 281815 bp, 304 predicted proteins | sample YL17G11_40_MG_FD_203452 | JGI IMG/M metagenome (GOLD analysis project Ga0315289, IMG submission 203452) | Sediment microbial communities from Yellowstone Lake, YNP, Wyoming, USA - YL17G11_40 | ecosystem: Environmental > Aquatic > Freshwater > Lake > Sediment | place: USA: Wyoming | collected... | reverse complement strand
ACGCTCGCATTCACAGCAGCAGTAGTAATCGTCGGCACCACATTCTGAACAGTGTAGTTTTGGGTAGCACTTGCATTCCACTGGAGGTCGGAATTATTAGCGTAAACGCGCCAACCTATGACTTTTCCTTCGCAGGCGGCGGGAATGACGCTGGTGTTTGATGCGTTGGTGTTGTTCGAGGCGAAGGCGGTCCAGGATGCGTTTGCCCATGTGTTGCACGACGCGCCCGTAGCATTCCAACTGAAAATAAAACCGCTCAAAGTCACATTGTATTCAGCGATAGTAGCACTATGATTTACACTCGTTAGCCCATTAGGCAATGGACTAGTATTGTTAACGCCAGTTGCAGGAAAATACGGCGTTGCCAAAGAAAGGGAAGCGCAAGCTAACAGAAACGCCAGTGCAAGATATCTTGCCTTCAGAGGATCATCCCCGAGACACTAATTCCGCTACGGAAAAACTAGGAAAACCCCTAATTAAAACCCCCTTTTCCCTGCTTTTTTGAAGCTTGCGTTTGGAGCACTTTGTTTTTAATTCTCCGGTTGAGTAGCGGTTAGTATGAAGCTCGTCATCTTCGATTTTGATGGGGTGATTTGCGACTCTTGGAGGTTGCACGCGAGGTCGTACGAAAAGACTTTCGCAGCTTTCGGCAAGAAATTGCGCGTGAAAACGCTCAAAAAATTCCGAGGTTGGTACGACTCACACTGGGAAAACAATTACTACCGGGCTGGTTTTGCTGAAAAAGACGTCCCTGCTTTGCAGCGCGAGTACTGGGCGAACGTCGATTACGGTAAAGCTGAAGTTTACGCCGGCGTTAAAAGCGCGTTGCAACAACTTTCGAAAAAACACGTTCTGGCGCTGGTTTCCACCACCAGAATGAAGGAAATAAAACAAGTGCTGGCTAAAAACGGTTTGAAACGGTTTTTCAAAATTCTTGAAAGCGGCGAAGACCGCAGCGACAAGAAAGCCAAGATAGTCGACGCAATGGGAAGAGCGGGAGCCAAGCCTAGCGAAACCGTAATGATAGGCGATACTGTTGCGGACGTTGAAAGCGGACGTCAGAACGGCGTGAAGACAATAGCGGTTTCTTACGGCTGGACGTCCGAAGGGAAATTGAAGAAAGCCAAGCCGTTCGCCATGGTAAGCAAGCCTGGCGGGATTCCGCGTGCGGTCGAGAGCTTTTTCTCTGCCAAAACTCGGCGTTGAAAAAAATTCACTCGAGTTTTTCAATTTCTTCGAGGATTGGCGGGAACGTCGAGTCCCAAAAATGAGAAGCATTGTGAAACAAGCGCATTTCAACGCCGAGGTTTTTTGCCAGCTCTTCGCCGTACTTGATTTTGACGTAAGGGTCGTTGTCCGACTGGAAGACGAAAAAACGCCTGCACCGGCTTTTAATCAAAGGCCAGTCGAACCTCTTGTCCACAAACGTTTTTAGAACGAGCTTGAAGGCCGGCAAGCGCAAATCAGAGCAAAAGCCAGCTACTAGAAAGGCGGCTTTAACCGGTTTTTTCGGCCTGATTTCTTCCAACAGCGAGGGAACGAACGCGGCTCCCGCGCTTCTGCCGATCAAAACAAGATTTTCGTCGAAAAGCGGCTGGTAGTCGCGAGCAACTTCAAGCCAGTTTTCAAGAGTTTGACCTATCGGCGTTGGGAACGAGGGGACGATGACGTTGTGTCCGCGCTTGTGCAACTTGGCCTTGAGCCACGGAAACCACGCTTCATTCGGGTTTCCTCCGGTCCCGTGAAACAACAAGAAATTCATTTTTTCCGCCTCTGAAAAGCCGCCTTTAATTTTGAAAAAATAGTCTGTCGTGAATAAAAATGTTTTTCCCAAGAGTCCAAAATCGGTTTCCAAGTCCGATATGCTTCCAAAGCAGCGTTCGCTTCCTTTAGAACTCTTTCCTCTTTTTCAGGAATAGGATTAACTCGCACACCGCGTTCACCAAATAGTTTTTCTGTCACAAGCGCATGCCCGCCTCCCCAGCCCCAATCTTTAAGCCCTTCTCTCTTCGCTTGTTCGCGAATCAGCAACGTTCTTTTCACGTTTATTGCACGAAGCAAATCCTCAAGAGCGTCGTGATAAGTGAAAATCAATTTGTATTGCTGTTTGGTGCTAGGCGAAAGTGAGCGGTAAACCGCCTGCATTTCAGAAGGTAGTTGTTCATTGTGCTCTAGTGCGCGTAAAGCCTCGCGGTGAATCCAGTAAAGGGAGTAAAACAGGGACGCAACACCACTTTTTTCCAACGCTACAAACGCAATACCATTGCGTTTTGCCCTCAAGTGCAATGCTTTGAAGTAACGAACGTGTGGATTGCCAGAGTCACGAGCAGCAAAAAAAGCATCAATATTGTTTGGCGCACCGAGCCCAAAATTACAGTTTCCCTCGAGGCCCAATTTGCGAATTCCGCGAGTTTTGAGCTCTTTCATCAAAGCAGTAACGTCTTTCGAAATGTTGCCCGGCTTTTTTTCTAATCTAGGGTCTATCAAGGTCGAATGCGCAATGCCAAAGTGCATAAGTGGGCCCGCGGAGAGTCGGACTCCGTATTTTCAGTGTGTGAGACTGACGTCTTACCGTTCGACTACGGGCCCTCTAAGTAAGAAGGAATGGCGGAAAATAAATAGCTTGTCGAAGCGTCAAGCGGTTTTTTCTTCCTGAGAAGCGCTTGACTCTGTTGGTTGCGTTTGGGTTGAGGATTGTTGTGGCTGGCGGGGTCGGTCGAAACGAGGGCGGAAGCCGAATTGCTGGTTTCGTTCGCGCTGGCGTTCCTGTTGCTGTTTCTTTTTTTCGTAAATGCGACCGTGCTTGCCGCAGGAAGGGCAGTACGCAACTTCGCGCATTAACACGCGCCGATAGGATTCGTCGAAAACCTGATTGCGGTCGAGCGGGTTGGTGAAAACCGCTTTCTCAATGAAAACCGCTTTGTCCCTGCGGACTGTGCGGCCGCATTTTTCGCACGTCACTTGAGTTTCCCTTCCTCGATGACCCATCGTAAAAGCACCCCTCTAGAAGCGTGAAAAACAGTTGGAACAATACTTTGTTTATTTCAGTTCTTTAATCTTTCCAACACTCAAGCCGTCCAGCAGGAAAACTCGAGCGTTAGGCAAGTCCACGCAATCGTTTTTGAACAAAACGCCCAAAAGCGTTTTCCTGTTTACCGGAGTGCCGCCAATCAAATCGCTGAACGCCGGAAAAACAACCGTCTTCTGCTCGCCCCTCAAGCCCTTCTTTCGCTTGGTTCTCCCAACAAGCCAACATTTTTTCGAGTACTCGAAATTCTTGCCTTCTCGAATGCGCACTGCGGGATGCGCGTTTCCCACCAGCAAAACTTCTGCTTTCAACACATCTTCAGCAGGCCACGCGTGACCGTGAAACAAGCCGAACGTAGTTTTGCCTTCCTTCAACACCATTCCGCTTGACGGAATAACGCGAACTTTCGCAAACCCTTCTAGCCCGCTGTCGTGATTGCCTTTAATTACAGTCACGCTTTCGCACTTTAGGATGGAAAAAAACTTTTGCAACAACCATTTTTCGCGGTTTTCCAAGCCGAAAACGTCGTGCTTGAAATCGCCCAGCACGACAATGCGTTTTGCTTTCGTTTGTTTCAACAACGCGTTCAAGCGAGCAGCTGTTTTCTTCCAGTTTTCGCTCACGCCGATTCCTTTGTTTTCCAGCTCGAGTTCGAGACCCAAGTGCACGTCTGAAACTACAAGCGCGCCTGCCACTATTGCGGCTGGCTCGGCCGAAACGAATTTCATTTTGCGATCAGCTGACGAACTGCAAGTCTTTCACGAGCGAGCGGCTGTCTTCAAGCTTCGCATCAAAGTCTTTCAAGAACGCAGTCATTTTTTCGCAAGCTATCTGCTTGATTTCGCCAGCGCTCATCCGCCCGCTTTTGTACTCGTCGTGAATTTCCTTAAGCTCGTTATCGTCTTCAACCAAATGCTGCTTCAACAACTCGAACACCATATCCTTTTCTATAATCGCGCCCAGTCTCTTGTGTTCTTCGAGCGTGTCGCGAGCGCCTGTCAACGCGCGCTGGATTTTCTTGCACGCAACCTTCGGATCTTCGGGCAACTCGATGCAACTTTCTGGCTTCGACTTGCTCATCTTCAAACTTCCATCGAGAGAGGGCGTGAACTTGTGGTAAATGCTTGAAACCTGCACGAATCGCTTGCTTGATTTGATGCTGTTCAAGTAATCGCGCGTCAAGCGAATGTGCGGCTCTTGATCAATGCCCACCGGAATTATTCCGGGCAACGGTTTTTCAGCTTGCGGGTAGAGAATGTCGCCTATTTGCGTGACCGCGCTCATAATGCGGCCAGGCTCCGCGCTTCCGTAAGCCGCCTTGAATTCGGCGAGAGTGATTTTTTGAGATGCTTCAAACGCGAGTTTAATCACAGTCGTGTTTTCAGACTGGAAGTAAAACGCGGTTTTCCGGTAATCCAAGCCCAACGCGAGATAAGCGGGAATGTGAAACTCGAGCGCCCGCTTGCGCGCTTCTGCCACAGGCACTCCCCGAGCCGCAGCGGCTTCCAAATCCGCAACCAGAATGAACGTTTTCGCGCCGTGCTCCTGGAAATACTTGAGATTGTCAACCACCAAGCGCGTCCCCAAGTGAATCTTTTCCGAGCTAGGCATTATTCCGGTCAACGCATAAAACGGTTTTTTGTTCTTGATGCACTCCGCGATCCTCTGCAAATCCCTGCCCGCGAAAACCACGCCCCTGCGCATAATGCGGTTGGGCTTGGGAAAAGCGCTCGCGCGAAACTGCTCGAGCCCGAAATCCCGCACTACGCAAGCGTAATCCTCCACGAGACACGAGCCCCACGGGTCGATAACCTCAATCATAACAACCACTAAGGCAACTTTCCTATTTAAGCCCTCATTTTTATTTCGTCAAAAACAAAAGTATAAGAGAATGCCGAGGTGGCGGAATCCGGTAACGCGCTAGTCTCGAATCTTGCCCCTTTCTAAAGAAAGGTGCAAGCCCGCCAAAGAAGTTTAGCGGTTTGAAAACTAGTTTGGCTTTGCCATATCAGGGTTCAAATCCCTGCCTCGGCGCTTCTTTTTTACGGAACCAGCCGTTCCATTAGAAAATAAGCAAGGCCGCCTGCGGCCAACGAGCTTAGGAAATTGACGGCGTCATTATCGACTTTTTCGAAGCCTTTAAGCAAGCGCGTGCGCAAACCGCACTTGTGAATCGTTTTCTCGGTTTCTTTCCCGCACTTGTCGCAATAGTAAATTCCTTGCACTGTTGCGCCGAGGAGACTGTCTACGAGGGAGCCGATGAACCCGCACACAGCGACTATGAGAATGAATTTCTTTCCTCCGACGAACTGCTTTACTAAAACGTCGCTCAACACTCCCACTGAAATCACGTTGTTGAAAGCATTGAGCAAAACCCCAGCAATTGCAATGAACAAAGCGCCGAGAAAAGCGAAAGCCAAACCGCGTTGCGAAACTGCTCCTGACGTGCCGGTAGGCACGCGCTTGAAGTTCGTAATCAAACGCGGGTTTTTCGACATTAAGCCTATTTCAGTAGCCCAAGTGTCTGCAGTTGAAGAAGCGATGAACGACGCTGCCACCGCAAACCAAGCTGGGGAAGGCATTACGCTGTTGGCAATCGCAGCTAACGCAGGCAACGCGCCGTTCGCAAGCACCTGCCAGAAATCGCGCGCTCCTCCTTTCGCAAACTCTTCGTACGCCTCGCTTTTCAACGGGTGTTTCAAGCGCGTCAACAAATTGCTCGACAAAAAGAAAAACACTAGAAGCAAAAGCCAAGTCCAACCGCCGAACGCAAAAATAGTCAAGCCCACGAAAAGCGCGGCCAGAGTCCCGCCGTCAGTCAGCTCTTGCTTTTTGAACGCGAAAATCGCTAGCACTAGCGCCACTATCAAACCCAGCAACACATTGACGAACGAAACCATGTATCTAAAACCTTCAACGCGAATGAAATAATAAATACCTTGCACAAGATTTTATTTACGACGCCTCCATAGCTCAGACTGGTAGAGCGCCTGTCTCGTATGCTGCCCCTTTTCTAAGGAAAAGGTGCCGCCGCGCCAAAAAGAATTTTGGAAAACAGGAGGTTGTGGGTTCAAATCCCATTGGAGGCTTTTTTTCTTTTTTCAACCGCCGTGCGGATATTGAGGCGGTTGGCCGCAACTCAAGATTTTCGGCTCGAATTTTTGGTTGTATTCAATGCAATAGTCTGGCATCTGCTTGGGAATGCCTGAAGAGTTCCAACTGCCGTCTTGCGTAAAGCAAGCGGGGTTGATTTCCAAAGCGCGCAAGCATTGCGAGAGCGAAACGTTTTTGGCAGCGCTTTCGCCGCACACCGGGCAACCGCCTTGAAAAAAGAAAAACCACGCGCCGGCCAAAGCGATTATCGTCGCAATCGCCAGCAAAACGTCTTGCGCATTCATCTCCAAAAACCCTTTTTGCGTGGGAGTTTAACCACGTTAATCGCCAGGTCTAGCTGCGCATGCACTTTTTCCAAATACGCTATTCTCGTCTCGGCAGATCGCTGTTCTTCTTTCAGCCACGAGATGACGCGAAGAACGTATTTTCGCGAAGGCAAGTCTGCAGAAGAAACGCCTTGACCGGCGCCAGTCTTTTCCAAGTGCTTGTCAGCATTTTGAAGGGCGGCTTGAATCCCGTTCAAGTAAGCGTTCGCTCCGGCAAGCTTTACGCTCGCTTCACTCATGATTTCTCGCCCGGCGTCTAAAAAAGCTCGACGGTTTTTTCCACGCAGTTCTTTCTGTAGGCGCCTTACGAAAGCCTGCTCCTTGCTTAAAGCAAAGTTCGGTGAAAAAGCTGGTTCTCCGCCCTTCCCGCGGCCAAGCTGTCCTTGAAGGTGGTAATACAACTGTCTGTCTACCACACGCGCATAGCCGCCGAGAATGCCGCAAATTCGTTCTTTGAAGTCAGTGTTGCGCGACATGACCTCGAACTTTTCCAGCAGCGGCCGGGTTTCTTCATGCATGTCGTCAAGATCGCGCACCAGCCAAGCTAGTTTTTGCCAATCTCGAAATTTCTTCGGGTTTCTTCGCGGCGCGTCGCTCCACTCGTGATAGGTTGAAGACAGGCCTTTTACATACGTAGCGTGCTCGCGCAGTTTTCGTAAAACCTCGCTGGCCGTGATTTTCCTTCCGCCCACAACACCTTCAGCAAGCAAATCCGAATGCTCGTGCCTGCTGGTGAAGGCTCGAGCGGTTTCAATCAAATCGCGATGCGACGTCCAAGTCGGCACTAGTGTTTGCTCCAGCTGTATCCCATCAGCCACTTTAAGCGTCTTAGGCAGCGCGTCCTTCATGCGTTTATCTCTCGCTCGAGGCTTAAATAAAGCGCGGATGCGCGCGCGTTGTTTTTAAAACTCGAAGCGCGCAAATATATCAAAGGTGATTTTTTGTTGAAGGCATTCGCGTTTTTGTTCGACTCGAAAGATTTGCAGGCTTTAAAGAAAGTGCTTGAAGCAGATCCTTATGCCGACGTTTCGTTCGCGAAAATCGGTTTCATGCTGAAGGAGAGCTCGGCAGCGGGTTTGAAAGGCGGCAAGCAAATCGTTTTCTTGAAAGCCGACGAAACGCAAGCGACAGCATTGGCTGAAAAACTCAAGCAAGTACCTTCTTTCGCGCAAGCGACGCAGGAAGAACTGGCGAAGATAGCCGAAGTCATCGAGAGAGAAGAGAATTCCGCAACTGCCGGTTTCGGCAGCATTTTCGGCTAGAAAAAAGCTTTTTTTAACGCCGGTAGTTTAATCTCGTTGTGATCAGGTCGCTCATTTGCACCAAGAGCAAAGGCGCTCGCTTTGCAGACTTTCCTGCCGCGTTGAAAAGCATGCGGCAAAAGCGCAACATGACGTGGATTGATTTCGAAAGTCCGACTGAAGCCGAAAAAAAGGCGTTGCGCGAAAAATTCAAGTTCCACCCGCTTAGCGTGGACGATGCATTGAATGAAAACCAACGCGCGAAAATCGAGGCGTACGACGATTACGTTTTCATAGTAGTGCGCGCGCTATCCAAAAATCCAGAGGCGGAGGGCGAACAGCTGAATATTTTTCTTGGCAAAAATTTTCTCGTCACTTTCAACCTGCGTTCTGTTCCATCCCACGACTTGGTTTTCGAACGCGCGCGCTTGAACCCGAACATTCTCACGCGCGGGCCGGACTTCGCGGTTTACACGATTCTTGATGCTATTGTAGACGAGTTCTTTCCGCTCCTCCAAAAAATGGATAGCGAGGTAGACGCGATTGAAGAAGATATTTTCAAGAACCCCAGCAACGCGCTGTTGAGCAAGCTATTCAAGCTCAAGCGCCGCATTATGCTCTTGCGCCGCATTATTTGGCCGCTTCGCGACATTCTCAACGTTCTCGCGCGCAGGGATTTCGAGTACGTAAGCGAGAAAAACGCTTCTTACTTCCGCGACGTTTACGACCACTTGATTCGCTTGACTGAAATGACTGATTCGGTTCGCGATTTGCTAACCGCCTCGATGGAAGGCTACCTTTCCGTCGTGTCGAACAACCTGAACGTCATAATGAAGAAACTTGCCGCTTTCGCCACCATCCTTCTTGTGCCTTCGCTTATCGCGGGAATTTTCGGCATGAACTTTTTGCACATTCCGGAATTGCAGTCCGAACGCGGTTTTTACGAAGCGCTCGCGCTAATGTTTCTGGCGGTAATGCTTCTCTATTTTTACTTCAAGCGGAACGATTGGCTTTAAAATTGAGAAAAAGCTTTCTCCACCCGATTCAAACCTTCCGCAATTTCCCCTTCGCTAGTTGCGTAAGAAAAGCGCAGATAGCCTTCGCCGAGCGAGCCGAACGAACTTCCAGACAAGCACGACACCCCGGCTTTTTGCAAGAGAAAATTCTCGAGCGCGTCGCTCTTTCTGCCTCTCAAGATTTTCTTAACGTTTGGAAAAGCGTAAAATGCGCCTTTCGGCATGATGCACGAAACGCCTTCAATCGCGTTCAAACCTCCTACGATCAAGCGCCTGCGCTTGTCGAACTCGCGAATCATGCGCTTGACGCTTTCCTGCGGGCCTGCAAGAGCTTCAATTCCGGCGCGTTGAGTGAAATTCGCAGGACAAGAGTAAATGTTAATCGCGATTTCGGTAATCTCGTGCGCGAGCTCGCGAGGCATTGCCGCGAAGCCCAAACGCCAGCCTGTCATTGAAAACGTTTTGGAAAAACCGTCGAGCAGAATCGTGCGTTCGCGCATTCCGCCGAGCGAAGCGATGCTCTCATGCTTCGCGTTGCCGTACAAAAACCGGTTGTACACCTCATCCGAAAGAACGATGAAATCATAATCGACGGCCAAGTCGCGCACGAGCTTCAGGTCGTCGTGCGACAAGACGCCGCCGGTTGGGTTGGCGGGCGAGTTTAGGAAAAGCAACCGCGTTTTTCTGCTCACAATTTTCTTGAATTCCTCGTGTTCGAACGAAAAACCGTGTTTTTCGCGCAACGGCATGGATACGACTCGCGCACCCATCACTCTCGCTGCTGAAGCAAAAATCGGATAACCAGGGTTGGGAACGACTGCCTCGCAGCCTTTCTCCAAGAGGGCGAAAGACGCAGCGAAAACAATTGGTTTTGCACCAGGCGCTGCAACAATCTCCTCGGGCGCGTACGACACTTTCCGAGAGCTTTTCAGCTCTTTGCATACTCGCTCGCGCAACTCGCGAATTCCTTCGGCTTGCGTGTAGCCGGTAAAATTTTTCTCGATTGCCTTGATTCCAGCTCTCTTGACGTTCTCAGGAGTGGGAAAATCTGGCTGTCCGATGTGAAACTTGATTACGCGCTTTCCTTTTCGTTCGATTTCCGCAACCCGGTCCGCCACTTCGAAAGCCGATTCCGTCCCCAGCAAATGCATTCTTTCCGCAAAACGCATGAATCAATTACGCGAAATCAGTTAAAAAAACCGAGTAAGAAAAAATTCACACGCTTCAGAACTCAAGAACCAAATCACCGCCCGATCGAGCAAACCGCAAGGTTTGCAAGAGTTGCGGTTTGCAACTCTCGCGGTTGCGAACCGCTCGAAGGCTCATTACTCATACGAATTCATCACCGCGAGATCTTGGCGCTGTCGAAAACTTCGAGCAAGCGCCTGTGAGTTTCGAAATGCCTGCGCACCGGCGAAACGAGGGCGTTCATTTCAACTGCAACCGCGTTTTTCAAATCGCCCGCGTGCAGTTTTTTAGAGAGAAAAGCGTTTTCAAGCGAAGCGTAAGAGTCGAATGAAATGCTGCCGCCGTATTTCTCAGGGCGCGCTATGGTGAGGGGAAAATGCGCAAAAACTTGGGCAAACGCAAGCACCGGATTTCCCTCCGTGCTTTCCGGGCAATATGCTTTCGCAATCTTTTCTTTTATTTGCGGTTCGGAATCGTGAATGAAAATCGCGCTCGAGGGAACGCTTTTGCTCATTTTCAATTCTTTTCCCGATAGCGACGGCAACAGCGAGTGGTGGAGAGAAACGAACGGCTTCCAACCCATTTTGGGGAAAACCTCGCGTGCAAGCATGTGCGCCTTGCGCTGGTCCATTCCCGCGTGCGCGATGTCCAAGTCGAGAGCGTGAATGTCGACGGCCTGCATAGACGGGTAGAAATATTGCGCCATTTCCAGCTTTTCGTTTTCCGAGCGCCCCATTATCTGCAAGCAGCGAGTAGCGCGTTCGAGAGAAAAGTTTTTCGAAAAGCGGATGACGTCCTTCCAATAGTCTTTCTTCGATTCGTACAATTCCGTGCCGCGCACGATTTTAACTCCTGGACAGTGGAATTTGAAAGCTTCTTCGTAGTACTTCGACGCAGCGTTGATTTTTTCCCACTCTCCGCCCAGCTTGTTGTTAATCACGCTGTGCCAATCTGCAAGAAAAACAGTGCAGTCCGCGCCTGCTTTCAGCAAGTGGTTGATTACGGCTCCTGAAACGAAGAGCGTGCCGACGTGCATTAAGCCCGAAATCTCGAAGCCGATGTAGTGCTTGGGATGCGCTTTTTCGTCGAACAGTTTTTGCAGTTCTTCTCGCGTTACAACTTCTTCGATTGGAGGCGATGCTGCGAGAGTAGCCTTGTCCATATGAAACTAAAGTAATAAAGCGCGCGCATTTAAATTCTTGTCATGCTGAAGATCAAGCGCAACGCGTTGTTGAGCGCGTTGCAAGGAGCGAAGGAAACGCACCCGCACGAGTTCATCTGCTTGCTGCGCGGCGAGAAAGACGGGGAAGACTGGCTTTTGACTGAAGTCATCATCGCGCCGTTTTCGAACTACGACAAAAGTTCTTCGTCTTACTCGATGTGGTACGTTCCTGCGAACACCGGCGAGCTCGCTTCTTTCCACTCGCACCCTTCTCCGCAATCGGCTTTCCCTTCAGCGCAAGACTTGCGTTACTTTTCGCGCTCTTCGCCGTTTCACTTTATAGCGTGCTTTCCCTACCGCGAGAGCGACGTTAACGCTTTCGACGCGAAAGGCAAAAAAATAGAGTGGAAAACGGTCGGTTGACTATTTTCCCGTTACGTAGCCCGCTTCGGTGTATTGCGTTCCGCCGCTCGAGTAAGTGACTGTTACCAGAATGCTCGCGCCTTTCGAGAATGCGACGCCGACTGCGAGACAGCCGAACTGCGCGTTTTGAGCGACGTTTTCTCTCGGACTGCAGTAGGCAGTCCTATCGCCGATTTTTGCGCTGATTATGTTGATGTTCTGGCCAGCAGCGTTTTTCCACACCACGTGCACTTGAGAGAGCATGAGCGTGGTCGCTTGAGTCGTCGAGTAATCGAGTGGCGCTAATTTAGAAAAGCCGGCTTGCGAAGGGATGACCGGTCCTGATGCCGATGGCGGGGTGCCGGGTCCAGATGCTGAGGGCAGTGTAGTTTCAAGCGTGAATTTAATGTAGCCGTAGTCGGTCGCCAAAACGCTGGGCGATACTGCGGTTGAGGTAGTGGAAGAAGCCAAGTACTTTACTATGACGTTCAAGTATCCGCCGTCGACAATATACAGTCCGCCCGCGTAGCAAGTGAAAACCGTTTTCGGAGGAATGGTATTCCCGCTTGTTGTTGAAGACGCCACTGCCACTCCGTTGACTGGATTGGCTTTGCAAGTTGCGGTTTTGCCGCCTATTGTCACGCTCTGCGTGTAACCGAAATCGTTTGACAGCATTATGCTTACTGAAACCGGCTTGTTGGAAACAACTTTTTGCACGTCGGAACTGCCCAAGCACTTGACCTTCGAAAAGCCGCCGCAAACCGCGTGGTAGTTTTGCCCTTCTTCCTGCGTTTCTTTCTTCACGCATTTGCCAGCGCCTGCCTCGTAATTTCCGTATTGCTTGCAGTCTTCAACAACGCCCGTGCACTTGGCGGGCTGTAAAACTCCGTTGGAAATGAACGGCTTGCAGTAGTATTCCTTGATGCTGTTCGAATCTACTTTATAGTCGTAGTAGGTGCCTGTATTGTCTTTGCACGTTCCTTGAATCTCGAAGTAATTCGTCTCTTCGCCATCAGAATCGCTGCAGAAAACGCTTTGCTTTACGCAAGCGCCGTCTTTAGCGTAATACTCGCTGCCGTAAGTCTTGCAGTCCACGATTGTTTTGGAGCAAACTTTCGTGCTGAAGTCTGCGCCGAACGGCGGGTTGCAGTAATACTCTTCAATCTTCGTCGAGTCGATGCTGATGTCTGAATAACTTCCAGTCTTGTCTGTGCAAGTTCCTGCCTTAAGCGGCGCGATGGTGTTGTAATACTCGGAGTCCGTATCAGAACATTTCGTGATTTGCGGCAGGTTCAAGTCAGAGCCGGCGTTGTAAAACCCGTCCCCGCTCATGATAAAGGTTTTGGCGCTGCCCTTGCCGTAAAAGTCGATTGCCGACCCGGACGCCGAAAAATCGAAGTTGCTTCCCCTGAAGAAAACAGTTCCGTAGCCCAAGTATCTCTTCGTGTTCGCGTTGATTGTTTCAATCTTGCCGAAGCCGGTGACAATCCGCTGCGAATCTCCTGCGTTATCGGTAACAGTGAGCTCGCCGCTGCCGGTGATTACGAAAGCGCCTTTAGCGCCGCTGGCGGAAATCGAGCCGCTTCCGTAAGCCTTGATCCAGCCCTGGCCGTTGAGCGTGACTCCAAAGTTCGTTATCGGCTTGCCTGTCCACGGGCTCTTGTCTTTCCCGGTGCCAACTTCGTAAATGCCCCTGCCCTCCAGCTTCACTTGTCCGGTGCCTTGCGCGTAAAAGTTTGCCTTCTCGCCGCTGGCTTTAACGTCCACTTTCGAGCCCCTCGCTGCGAGCAAGCCGTCGCCGGTGTACGTGCGCGAGCCGTCGGTATTCACAGCCCCCCCGCCGTAGCCTGCGACGTGAACCACCATGTCCTTGTTTTCACTCAAGTCGTTGACCGTGATAATGCCCTTGCCGTGAATGGTCAGCACTCCCCTTCCGTTCTTAATCTCGAGAGAACCTTTTTCTATGTACGCCCTCATCCAGTGCGTGGACGGAGCTGTTTCGCTCTTCTTTTGAAGACTGATGAAAACCGTGGTTATAGCCTCCGTCGCACTTACCGCCACCTTGCGAGTGGCATCGTAATAACCGCCTTTCGAAACTTTCAGCACGTAATCGCCGGCATCAAGCGGATAAAAGTTCACCACGCCTTCGAAATCGGTTTTCTTCGAGTCAACCTGCCTGCCGCTAGGCAAACTCAAGTCGACAGTCGCTTCCCTCACAAAACTGCCGTCGGCTTCAGACACGAAAACTCGCAGGGTCTTGCTTTGAGGAGTCGGCGTTATCGTCGGCGTGGGGGTTGGCGTTACAGTCGCACCTGCAAGAGAAAAGCCTACTGAAGCGTATATCGTAGTGCTGCCCGGAGTGCCGACCACGTCGCACACTCGAATGACTATACCCTGATGAACTTCGTACGTCCTTCCCTCTTCTACTGTAAACGGCGCGGTTTTCGTGCTGCCGTAAGTCGCCTGGAAGGTAGCGGCAGTGAAAGAAAAGCCTATCAAGCGAATGGAAACGCCGTTCTTTTGAACCGGCGGGGTCATTAACGTCATCCTGTCTTTAAACTCGAATTCGTTGGAAAGCTGGTAGCAACCCGCGCCGCCTGTTCCCGGCGTCGTTGTTTTCACGCACCTGCCGTCCTCTGCCTTGTCGAAACCCTTATTTACGCAATCTACTACTTCCGACTTGCAAAAAAGCTCGTCCTTGCAGTAATACTCGACTATCTTGTTCGTTCCGAAAGTATAGTCGGTGTGAAGCATCGTGTCTTTGCACGTGCCTCTCACGCCGAACTGCTCTGCGAACGGCAGGTTGCCGTCGGAATCAACGCACGCTTTGGCGCCTGTCCTGGCAATGCTGATTACCGCGTTTCCTGCTGGAAATACTGCAAGGGGCTTGAATTTCACTCCCAAGTTTTTGTCTTCAAACTCTTGGCAGGAGTAAAGAGTGGCGGTGGTCAAAACCTTCTTGTTGAAATCCACGACCATAAAGTTGCCTTTCCAGTTTCCCTGCGGGCCTGCAGACGCGCTCGCCAACAGGATGTAGTAACCCGCCTCGGTTTTCGCAACCCACTTTCCGGTTTCGAAAAGAGAGCTTACGCCAGCGTAACTAAAATCGTTGGAATAGCGAGTGCACTGCTCTTGCGAATTGGAAACTACCAGGTTGTTTGAAATTTCCGCGAGAAGCGCGTTGCTCTCATCGTAAGCTCGCACGGTTATTTTCTTCACTCCCTCAACGGAGCACTTCAAATACGGGAAAGCGGCGTCCATCTTAAAAGCGTTTAAGCCGAACGTCAGCGTTTGTTGGGAGGCAGGGGCGCAGTCTGACGGTATGGTCGCAACCAGCTTTACGTAATTAGTGTTGGAATACGCACCGCGAGACCAAACCCCGTAAGCGCGTATTCTGAAAAGCTCGCCCGTATGCAATCCCGAAACTATTCCTTTGGTTGTGAAAACGCCGCCAAGAGAAGCGGTGTTGGCGTCAGGCGCGACCGGGTTTTGTTCGAACCACAAGCCGTAAAGTATAGCCTTGTCTAAAGCAGCCGTGGAAAAAATTGCGAACCCCAAAAGAGCTATCAAAAACAGTTTCTTCAATAGACATCACCTGACGCGCGTATACGGTAGAAACACGGTTGCGGCTCTTTAAATACTTTTCACAAACGACAGGCGGTTGGCTACAGTTTTTTCGAGTACAAAAGCACTGTTTTGTCCCACAGTTTCCTGTCCAAAACGCCTGTTTTCTTGAAGCCGAATTTTCCGTAAAGCCCTTGCGCAGTTGCGTTGTCTTCCGCGACTAGCATCACGACGTTCTTCGCGCCGTTTTCCTTTGCGGCGTCAACAGCTTTTTCCAGCAACATTTTGCCAATGCCTTTCTCCTGCCATTCTTTCAACACTGCTAGCCCAAGTATTTTTGCGTCGCCGTTCGCTTGCATTTCCAAATCCACGAAGCCCACCGTGTGACCGTCCGCCAGCGCCACGAAATACTGAATGTCCGGATTGCGCATGCGCTCTACTATGGTGCCGAAAGTGAATCCGGTGTAGGGGAAAAACTCGCGCGTCATGGCGGTAATTGAGTAAAGCTCGCGTTGCGACGCCGGCCTCAGTTCAATCTTCTGTTGCGGCGGTTGCATTTATACTCTCTCCGGAAACGTAATCGCTCGCCGCAGCCCAATCGCCTTCGAAAACATCCAGCAACTGCCCCGCAAGCGCAGCGCTTTCAACCAAAACGCCGATTTCGCGGTTTTCAAACATCGCGTGGTTCGACCAGTTGATGCTTCCCGCTATAACGCGCTTGCCGTCTATAATCGCGGCTTTAGCGTGCGTGTTCGCGAATTTTTTGGAAGCCCATTTTACTTCAATGCCTTTCGACGCGAGAAATTCGGCAGTCGGAAAATTCGAGTCCACTCGCGGCTCGAGAATAATGCGCACTTTCACTCCCCGCTCGACCGCACGCACGAGAGCGTTTTTCAAACCCGAATACGAAAATTGGTAGAGCATAATGTCAATAGTGCTTTCCGCGGAATCGATGGCGGCAATCATTTCGTCGGCAACCGGCGGCGATATCAAAGCTTGCACGCTTTCGTTCAAGCAAATTGCGTTTTGTTTCGGTTGCAAATCGCTTATGGTGAAGATGCCGAGCGTTGCGACAACCGCTCCCAAGAGAAAAAACAACGCACACGCTTTCGTTTTCATTTCAATAGCTCGATTCAATAAACGCGCCTATGAGCACGAGTGCGAACGCGCCGATTGCTAGGAACAAAACATCCCACGCTATCAAGCTGAACTCGGGTTTTTTGTACGCTTTGCGCATGAGCGCTACTGAAAGCAAGCCGCCTGCGATGGAAGCGATGAAGTAAGAAGACAACTCAAAGATGCCGTGGGGAAACAGCGAGATAAAGCCGAGGAAAACGCCGGCAATTCCGGTTTCGTAAACTTTGCTCGCCAATACTACCGCGATTACGGATGCGTTCCACAACAGCATGTAAATCGAGCCGATTCCGTAAAGCACGCTGAACAAAAACATTACGGCGAGAACTTCGAAATTATGCAGCAACAGCTTGTCGAAAACCCCCGGCTTGAAAACGCTTCCGACTATTGCAGCGGAATAACCGCGAATGTTTTCAACCTCTTGCAACTGGTCTGCGAAAATGCTCTGCGCGGTGGAGTGCGGAAGCACGATGAACCAGAACAAGTACGCCAGCAAAGCGCCGAGAAAGAAGAAAGCGAAAATGCTTATCAAGCGCCAGTGGTGCGTCAAGAAAGAATATTGCTTGACGTTGCGTTGCGACTGGTCTGGCTTGACTCTTTTCGTTGCGAGCGTCTCTCCGCACAACAAGCGCGTTAGCGCGTGTTCCCACTTGTTGTACACTTCGATTTGCTTTTCTTCCGCCTTCTCTTCGTGCACCAACAAAGCCCAGATTAGCGGGATTGCAGGAACCATTGTGAAAATCACTACTGAACCGCGCACTCCAGGCAGGAACAATTGAGCTAAAACTCCGAACGTCGCGAAAACAAACGCGACAACCGCGATTTCCCACGGGTGTTTGTAAGCTGTTTTCGGCGAAAGCAAATACTCGAGAACCATATGCTAACACTAAACGCTTTCAGTTTAAAAAATGCGGCTGCCGGGATTTTCGCGTCCGCATGGGGGAAAGCTTTCCCCCTCGAGCAGACTGCTCTTCCCCCCTTCTTTAAACTTCCTTCGAAGGAAGGGGAGCAAACAGCCCGTTCAAGGGGAAACGTAGTTTCCCCGACGCGGGCGAATCGAACCCGAATCTCGACCTTGGGAAGGTCGCATCATGCCATAATCCTTTCGCTTTTCCGATTGAAAAACGAAAACTGGACCACAGCCGCACTCAACACAATAGGCTGAAGAAGAAAGAAAAAGGTTGGGTAAACTACCTTTTTGGCTCTGGAATTTCCAGTCCGCTCAGGACTGCCCGTCCTTCTGGCGAGTTTCTTAACGCAGTCAAAAACGCATGAGCAACGACAAGCCTGCAGCTGGCGATTCCAGCGGTTGTTTGGATATCCGTCAGCATGAGCGGGAATTTTATCGGGGAGGGAACCGCTAAATGCACGATTGCGCCTTTAACCGCATCGTGCGTTATTGCGGATCGCAAGACAGAGTGCGGATCGCGTGGCTCGAAAGCCCGTAAGTGCTCTATCAAATCTTGTCGGCTGATGCCGCCTCTGTCTTCAAATGCCTCCGCCACATACCGGTACAAGCTTTTCTTGAAAAGCGCGTCCAAATCTTCAAACGATACTGTTTGCCGCACCTTTTCTTTCTCGAAAAAATCGTCTAGTGCATCAAACACTTCTTTTCTGGTGGCGAGCGGCTCTTCCGCAAGCTTCCTGCTTGGTTTCTTCCAGAACTTCATTCTTGCGGCAAAAAGGCGGTTAATGTGCTCGTGCAATCGTTCTCGCCGCTCGTCTAATTCCGAGCGGTATCCGAAAACGCGGTCCAAATATTCATCCAACCGTCCAGCGCGCGAAGTGGTGCCGAGGTTTTCTAGAAACATTGTTACCGAACTTCGAAGACGGTTATCACCCGACGACATGCTCGCCAGGCCCGCTTTGACCAGTTCGGAACGCCGTGATGCATTACCCCATAACTTGCGAGAGTGGGGGCCAACGCCACCAAGCATTGCGTGAATTTCTCTAGCGACATCGTGCGGACCGCGGGGTTCACTAAGCGGCTCGCCGGTCCATGCCTTCGTTCGCAAATCGTGGTTCGTAATAAGCACACCGGTCGCATCTCTGTGTTCCCTTAGTATCGGCACGCCAGACCATTTCTCTTCACGTTTTTCAACTGGCATTCACATCAATCTCACAAAACTGTAAGTCAACATTCAAAACTATGTATCACGTAATTTACCATGTTTAAATCGGATTCTAGCGCCTTCGGAACAGCAGCAGTAACTGTTGCCGAGTAAGGACTGCCGTTTTGATCGGTGCATTGCGGGAAAGTCGCGTGCACGAAGTTCATTACGGAACCGCCCGCGTCTAGAGAGAACGTTCCTATCAAAACAAGTTTACCGTTTTCTACTGAACGCGATTGCACCAATGAAGGCGATTTGACAGCAGGATTGTTTTTTAGATTTTCAAAGTCACTTCGCACTTCAGATTCAGAAAGCGTTTGCGGCGAAGCTAGCACGTTGATTACTTCGGCTGTGCCGTCTTGACCGAACGCCGCAAAACGTACGGTAACATTGCTTGACTCTTCCTCCAGCACCATATACCCGGCAGGGTAATCGATGGAAAAGTTTTTCTCGCTTGAGTGTTTGTAGCGCACGAAGTCCTGACTGTGCTGCGTTTGAAAAACAAGAGCTTGCTTCTGCAATTCAGCCTGTGGTTGTTGAGCGTACATGCCTACTTGCTCAAGCACATCCGGCTTGAGCCACAGTATGACAGCTAAAATCAGGGCCAGAATTGCTAAAAACGCAACATATCTTTTCATCTTCAAGTGCCCTCCTGCCTTGCATTCTCATACTTGCTAAACAAACTTGTTATTACGTTATTGACAGCATCATAATTTTCAACCTTGACGCTGTAATCGCCTGTCGATGCGTCAAGCAAAACCCAGTTGTTTTGCTTTATTGTGGTGCAGCCGGCAGTTATCTCCTGTTTCAACGCGGTGTCGGAAATACCCAAATCATCCAGGTTTCCAGAGCACAGGATGTTGAACTTGGTTGACAATTCTTGTGCGGCATTTTCTTTTCGCATCTGTTCCGTTTCTTCAGCAGTAGGTTGATGGTATTTTTCACCAAGCGCGCTTATCGCGCCTTGCGGAACGTCGTGATACATTACTGCGATTAGCTTGTCGTTATCCGTTTTAGTTAGCGGGCCAACATCTGGATTGAACAATGCTTGAGCAAAACGGTCAACGCGGTCTGGAAGTTGCGGGTCTTTGTTGTTTGCTATAGTACCCATGATATAGCCTTTGGCGCCAAATTGTTTTTGAACAGTAGCGCCTGGCGGGCTTAACGGCGATACTATAAGACAAGCGTCATCTGCTGCAGGGCACGCTTGGCGCGCTTGGTTTGAGTCAAGCTGACCGCCACGCTTTTCATCGCACTCTGAGCCGAAAGCCGTGCTTTCATAGTAACAATAAGCCTGCAGGCTTGGAAAGTCGTCTGCGTAATTGATGAAGAGAAGGTAGTTCGTGTAAGTCGGGAATAATGCTGCTTCGACGGGCTTGCCGTCTGCATCAATCAAGAGCGCGGCTACTATGCCGGCAAGCGCGCCGAGTCCGTCGCTTCCGACTTTTTGCCTGACTTTTCCCCAAAAACCGTCGCGCGACAATCCAGCCCACCAGTCGCTAAACCGTAGTCTAGCTGCCCTGCCGCGCGTTATGCCAAGCGTGCTTATAATGTTGTCTAGATAGCCGGGGCCTCTGCCCAAGGCTGTTGCCGAGCTGCGCAAGCCAAGGCTGATGCCGTGCGTACTTACAGCTTCAGTAAAAGCCGCGTCCAAAATCGCATCAATACCAGCACCTCCTAATGAAGAGCTTTGCAGCGATTGAGCAAACACAGTCGGGTTAGTAACCTTGCCATAGTGTAGAACATCTGAGACAGCGCTTATGAAGTCGTCTGCAACGGCTGTACCGACAGGAGTACCCGGCCTGTACACTTGCGTTGCTGCGTGTTCTAGTCCTTCTGCATACCACGCATCCCACTGTGCAAGCTGACCAGGGTTAATTGCTGTTTGAAAGTGGGCGGGCCTTGATTCCAAGAGGTCTTGAAAAACTTGTGCTCGCGCTGCAGGGTCTAGTGGAGTTATTTGCGCTGCAATGATGTCTGAACGCGGCACGTCTGTTGGAGTCAACCCCCTGCCAACCTTTCCAAGCTCTAGGTTTGCAGCGGAAATGGCGGCTGCTATTTGTTGAGCTCTGACTGGCAGTAGTGGCGTGAACCAGCGCCTTTGTATTCCCAGCAAGGCGATTCTTCCCACGCCATATGCTGCAGGCGGAGCCCATTGGGATTCTGGCATAAACCTGTTTGCAAGATGACTGGTCGCAGCAAGCACTGCTGCATCCAATCCTGCGCCTGCTGCTGCAACACCTATTCGACCCATGCCGCCAACTGAAGCATATACCGTACTCCAGTCTCTCAAAACCGTTCTTCCTACTCCAGTGCCGCCCGGCATTAGAGATTCGCTTATTACCGTAACTGCAGCGTCAACTGCTAGAGTGAACTTTAGTATAGCGCCGAAGTTTTCTTTCGCGCACGGTTTGAGGTTCGTCGAAGCGGCTTTAGCAGCTGCGACCTTGACTTCTACTATGGGACCGGCCTTGAAGACGGCTTGAAGAACAGCGGTTTTTGACGCGCCTGGAATGAAAGCAGCAGCTATGCCCCACGCCATTCCGCCGTAAATCAACCAATTGGACAGCGCATGCAGGGATGCCAAATTGCGTTTGCAAAATTCTGCGTTCGTCTCAACCCGCTCCCCGGCTTTCAACACGTCTGCTGGCAGCGGCGAGCCGTACATCGCAGCGGTTACGCGCGTTGCAATATTCGCGTCTAGCTCACTCTGATCATCCAAATACCGGCCGAAGAAGAATTTTATGCCGCGTCTCTCATGACCACCGGAAACCACTTCATTGCCAGTGTAAGCATAAACGTCGTCGGGCGGCATGAGCAACGGCGCGTTTTGAAGAGTTTCGTTGCAAGAAACGAGCTTGCGAATGCTCGCTTGGAGAGTGAATTTCTTGGTCACGTCTGCGGCGTTCGCTGGCGCATTCACTTCCACACACATGCCTGGATTCAAGCGCGCTTCCACCAAGTAAATGCCGCAGCCCTTCAACTCGTCAATTACGCCGGTAGAACGCAAGTTTTCCACGCCCCCCAATTGCGAGTATTGCTGGGAAACCGCTTGCCCGCGCTCGTTCAAGTCGGCAATGGAATACGCTTCAACTCGCGTGTTTGTCAAGTGCAGCGCGAATTGCTTCTTCCACTGGCTCGTGATTAGAGAATTGCATAATCGTTGTGCTGAAGCAACGTCTGGAGCCGCGTTGATAGCGGCTTGGCTTACTGTACTCAAAAAGCTTTGGTAAGCGTCTAGAGCTTGCGAGTAGACGCAGAAGTTCGTTTCGCAATAAGGAAAGATGATGCCGCTCACGTCAATCGCGTTGGATTGGATTGCCGGGGTTGTGGTTGTAGTTGGTGTTGCCGAAGGAGTTGCGCTTGCAGTTGGAGAAGGCGACGGCGAGGGAGACGCAGTTTGGAAAGACAAGGCAGTTTGTCCAGCCACCTGAATCATGGGCGTTGCTGAAGGAGTTGCGCTTGCAGTTGGAGAAGCCGGAAAGTCCGACTCGCGCATCGGGTAGATGCGGCCTAGCGGCGAGGAAGAGTAGAATTGCTTGACTTCCGGTTCTGGCTGGAACACGACAACGTTGACTTTCTTTGTCGAGCGAACTTCTCCGCTCGTCTTTCCTTTTGCTTCAATGGTGATCGGCGACCACTGCGTTGCTTTCAACGACGTGCAGGCGAAAACGTGCGCTTCGCCAAGCGGAATTTCGTAACCAGTTTGCAGTTTTTGCGTTGTCGCGCCAGCCGCTTCCTGCTTGACGCAATCCAAAAATCCTTCGTTGCCAGTGACGGTGAGCGTAACGTCTTCAGTAAAACCGTTGAAAACAACTAGGTAACGCGTGTGTCCAGAGTCTTTGAACGAGAATTGCACGCCGGTACTTCCACCAGCAGTTCCTGCACTACCAACACCAGTTGCCGGGCCCAACGCGTCTTCCGCGTAATTAACGCGCAAGTCGCTAACCGCCTTTTCAGCGTCTTCAGCAACCTGCCCGGCGCAAGGAGGCTCATCCTTGTTTATCTCGATTTGCACTTTAAGCTTGTTCACGCTTTCGTAACGCGCGGAGCCGCGCGAGAGCGGAAACTCGACGGTTCCCTCTGCTTGCATTACGCTAACGTCGTTCTTGATGCACACCACGTCGCCGTAATTCACTAAATACGCTGGAGGCACTTGGGCAGTGATCACGTAATTTCCGCAATCCGCTCCAGTTTCTTCCGGCTTGCTGGAGAGAGTGAAAACCTGTTGGTTGGCGTAAATTCCAACGCCGTGCATACTGTCCGCGTTTGTAGGCAGCACGTCCGGAAACAGGTTGTAAGAATCGCTGGTTGCTTCAACAACAGGCGTGTTTACGGTAACGTCAGTGGAACCCTTGTTTTTCAAGCACAACGGCTGTTCCACTTTAAGCGCGCTGTTGTTGAGCTTGAACTCCACTGGGTTTGGAATCACTTCAAAGAAGACTGCCAGTTCGCCGACTTCAAAAACTCCTGAAGCAGTTTTGTCGCAGTAGGGAATGAAAGAGATTTTCGAATCAGCAGGAAGAATGACTATGGTTTTCTTGGCAGGGTCTTGCTCGCTGGTTCGAAAGTCGCTCGTGGAGGAAGGCGACATTTTAATCTTGTCAGTAATTCCCAATTCTTGAATTCCAGCGCCGGTGTCCACCCGCACCTTCTTGAATCCCGAGAGCGAAAACACTGTGCTGTCGGCGCGCGTGCTTGGCGGCAGTTCGACAGCGGTCTGCTCTCTGAAGTAATACTGCGCTTCCCGCAACTCGCTGTTCGTGGGAATGCGCTGGCCGTTGGAAGAGAGTTTTTCGCACGTCTTGAAGACGATTCGCGAGCCTGCCGGAATGAAAAGCGTGTCTTCTGAATACGTTGCGTCAGGCGCGATTATTTTCTTGCTTAACGGGGGGGAGTAAACGTTCTTGCCATCGGCAGTGAGCGTGATTCTCGCGTTTTCGTCGCAAGCAGGCAGAATTGCTGAAACTCCGTTTCGCTCTTCCTTGAAAGTAGTGCCTTGAGGCAATTGAATCTCAACGTCTTGCATCGGAGTGAACACGTTGTCGCACGCGCTGTAAAAACTCTGGTCTTCAAACTCGCTCACTTGAAAACCGCCTATCACCGAAAACGCTTGGAACGCTTCGACCGTAATCACCCGCCGGTCTCCCTCGGTGCGGGGAGTCGGGTTGAACGAAAACTGCAAGGCGGTTTGCTCATCGAGCTTCACCACGTAAACGCCCTTGTCGCGGAACGGGTTTGGAATGCTTGCCGAATAAAGCAATTTCGTCATTACAGGCAGAATCACGCGGTAGGAATCTTCGCTCAACTGCACTACTGCCTGGGGAGGCACTACCAGCGGCGCGTTTGCAGGCACGTTAAGCACGTAGCCTTCCGCTTGTTGCGTCAATTGCGATTGCGAGTCGAACGCGATTTGCACTCCGTTTTGCAGCAAAATTCCTTTATAGCCCGCCAGGTTTTGCTGGCCGTATTGCGAGTAGTATTGGCTGAACTGCGGGTTTTGCATTGCAGGGTTGTTTTGAGCGTTGCTCGAGTCTATGAGAAATGCGTTTGCCGGGAAGAACAATTGCGATTCTACCGGAAGTTTGAGTGTCTTTCCGCCCAACGGAATCGGGTTCATCAAACCAGTCGGCGGGAATACGCTTGGCTGGGTGGGAGGCGCGCACAACCACGGGTTCGCCAAGCAATCAATTCCGGGAGAGGGCGACGGCGATGGAGAGGCGCTTGGCGACGGTGAAACGCTCGGAGACGGCGAGGGACTGGGAGAGGCGCCCGGAGTTACCGGAGCGACGTTTTGGAACGAAATCTTGTTGTTCTGCGGAACTATTGCGATGAGCGTGGAATTTCCCGTGTTGAAAACAGTAGCTGGCGGGAAGGTGATTATGGTATTGGGAAGCGCAATCATCGATCCTCCTGAAGGCGAGTTTTGAATGGGCGAGTCAGCAGGAATGAGAAAACGAGCTTCAACAGGGAAGGAAACATCGTAACCGTTTGAAGAACGCGTAATGCGCGAAGTTGTAATGAAAAACTTGGAGTTCATCGGCACATCGGCCTTTAAGGAACTCACGCTTGCGGAAGAGTCGAACAACATTCTTTCTTTCGAAGGCAATTCTATCGTGACTGTTCCGTCTGTGTTGGTTTTCGAACGCAATTGCTGCGGCATAGTGAAAGAAACGTCGACCGGAAGCTGGACAGCAGAACCGTCGACCACCATGCACTTGTCTTCCTGCTTGAGGGATGCTTTCAGCGAAACGCTCTTGGCCGAGTGCACTCCCGCGTACGACGCGTGAATCACCGCGTCCCCGCTTTTTTCAGCTGCTGGCGCCATGCAATCTTCCTTCAAGCTTGACGGCATTTTCGCGCGCACCACGAACTCGCCTTCCCCGAAAGCAGGCACTTCGATGAAAGCCGGGCTGAACGACACTTCGTCAAGCCCTGTTTCCTGGTTTATCAAAAGCGGGTACGGGGCGGAATTGGAAACGCGCAACTTCTGCTCTTCCTTGTCTTTCTTGGTGGAAACGCTGAATTCGAGGCTCTCGCGGTCGGTCCGCCACAATTCCGACAGTCCCTGCTGCGAGAATGACGACGCGATTTCAAACGGGATTTCCTTTTCCTGCCTCGCAGTGCCGATGCGTGCGGAAATGCGAATGCGGCCGGTTACTTTCTCGGAAAGCGTTTTGGGGACCTCCGCAATTTGCAGGACGTCCTCGGAAATCACGGCTGCGAGCGTGTTTTGCTTGCCTGCCTCGAGCTTTTTCAAGCGCATGTTTTCGCTGGCCAAGCGCACGCTCGTAAACGCAGCTGACGATTGCAGCGAAAGCGAGAGGGTAACCTGCACTTCGTTGTTGAGCTTGTTCGAGAGCGAAAACTGCGCGTTTGCAGGTTGCTGGCCGGAGAGGGTGATTTGAATCGCGTCCGGAGTTGCCTCAAAGAATTCCGCAGGCGCAATAACAGGAACCTGGCCTGTCGCCTTGCGCAATCCTTGTTTTTCAATGGAGTAGAACGCAAAGCCAGCGCTTTTCGGCTGTACGCTCGCGGAATACTCGCCGGGTTTTCCTGTTGAAGTCGCCTGCACTTGCGTTCCGACAGAGTCGGTCTCGCTTCCTACTGTCACGAGCGCGTCGTCCACATCAAAACCAAGTGAGTCTTTGACGCGAAAACGCACTTCATTCTCGTCGAGGGCGGTCAATTGCTTTGGATAAACCTCGGGCCGCAATACCGGCGCGCTTTTTGAAGCTATTCGAACGCGCAACTGCCTTTCAACTGTTCCCACCTTCAGCGAAAGGCTGGCGCCTTCGGAAAGTTTCTTGGGTTTTATAGTGAAAAAGCCCTCGCCGCTTTTTTCAATCGAAGCGCTTACTTTAGTGGCGCTTGCGCTCGTTGTGCTCAAATCGCCTTGGCTGTTTTTCAACTCGATCGCTTCAGAGTCGGTTGAAAGCTCGACGTTCGTCTGGCTGTCAGTAGCGATTTTAACGTGCAGGCGAAAGTCGTCCGGATAAAGAGCTTCGAAATCGTTTTGCGACTGCGCGTCGTCTTGCTCGAAGTAATACTGCACGCACACGTTGTCTTGGCAAACTCCTTTGAACGAAATGTCGAAACGCCCGCTCTCCTCGACAGCCGCAAGCAACTCGGACTTTCCGACTCCGGCTTCCGCGTCTTCAGGACTGCGGATGGTTCCGCGTTGGGTGACGAAAGCACTCCTGTGGGAAAGCGAAGCAGTTCCTTTCGCAGCCACTGTTTTGATTTGCACGCGCAGTTCTTTCGAACCGCGGAATTGCGGAAACTCGAACTCCACCCACTTGAAGCCATGCGCGCCAGACGCGGTTTGCGTGGTCGTTTGCTGCACTTGCTTCGCCCGCACGTTGATCGTGCCGGTAAATTCCGGATGAAGCGAATCCCTGTAAGAGAAAACCCCTGCCTTTGGGAACGAACGCGAGTACAACCCGCCTGCTTTCAAGGCGTTGCTTCCGAAACCGCCGTCGTCGGAAAGAATGGCATGCGTCAAATTGCCTTCCACCTTCCACGTTACTGCGGCTCCTTCATCCACATCAATCATTTGCGGAGCAAATCCCTTGTCCGACACCATCACCTGGCCGTTTTGAGTTACGCCGGTCGTGGGGGTGAACGAGGAAGCTGCGGAATAATCGAAACCCCGGCTCAAGCCAGTTGCGCCCGGCGCGTCGTACGCGGCGATTACCGCAGGCTCGCCGTCAATCGGCGAATCCTGCCCTCCTATACGCACGTGCACGGCCGCTTTGGAAAAATTCAAGCCAGCAGGCGCTGTTAGGATATAGCGGGCGTCGTACGTTTCGAACGGGTTGAGCGAGCTGACCTTGTTCCCGTCAGCGTCGAAAACCCCCAGGAACTGGAGTTTGACAGTCGCTTGAATTCCCCGCGGTTGCAGCGAGAATTCCTTTTTGTTCAAAACATTCGGCAAAACCGCGAAAACCGCGCTTTCGAAATCCTCGTGCGAAGTCGAGGTTATCCTCGCCGTAGCGCTCGCGCTCTCGAGAACGCTCATTTCGCACTTTCCGTCGCTGCCTGTTGTGCACGATGCGGCGCTGCCTGCGCTTACCACCACGCTTGCGCCTGCGACAGGCGCTTCCGAATAATAGTCTTTCGCGAAAACCTCTACTCTGCCTTGCTCGGGCGGGAACTGCACGTTCAACACGGTCGCGTTTTCGTTCGCGTCGCCTTCCAGCGTTATCATTCGCAATCTGCTTTCCGCGCTTCGCGAGCCTTTGGTCGCATGGGCTTTCACTTCAACAAGCGGAACTTCGGAAAACTCTTGCACGCCGTCGATTCCGGTTATTCGAGGCGGAATTCCCAACGGAAGCCCGTCTTTGCGCAACAGCTCGACGCTCGCTTCCGAAACGTCCGCGCTCGTTTTGTCAGTAACGTGCACACGCACGCTGCCCGCATTTTCTTCATTCACCGGCTGCAGTTGGATTACGGTTGTTTTCCCTTTCTCGAGTTTCTCGGCAAGCGCAGGCAAATAACCCGGCTTGAATGCGGTTGCGAAATACGCTTTCGAGCCATCCAGGCCGAACTTCGCGCTTCCGTCGCCGGGAGTTTGTTCGCTCACGAAAACCGTTTGCTTGCTTTTCTTCAAGTAATACAAGCGAACTATCGGGTTTTTCACGGGATTTCCGTAATTGTCGGTCACGGCCACCACGCTTTCTTCAGCGTTCGCTATCGTCGCGCGTTCGAGCCGTATTTTGAAGTCCTTGTTTTCCCTCGAGAAAACCTCTTGAATTGTTTTCGTTGCAAAACCTTCAGCTTCTATCGTGATGGTAACATTCGTTCCCAATTCCAACTGCACTTGCCCTGCAATGCCGTCTTCGCCGGCAGTCAATTCGAACAAAATCGCGCCCGACGCGTCTGAAACAGTCACTTTCGCTCCCGTTATGGGATTGCCCAACGCACCAGCGTCGTCAAACACGCCGATAGTAATAGTTTCTTTAGTCTTTTCCCCGATTTTCGTCAAGTAAAGCGTTTTCGTAACATCGCTCGCGCCTACAGTCACTTCCTGCTGGTCGGCCGAATAGCCTTCGGCCTCCGCTCGAACCGAGTAGGTGCGCAACTGGATTACTGAAAAATCGGCTGCGTCAGCGTTTTCCTTGGTTTCCAAAATCTGGCCGCTCGCGTCTAACAACAATATTTTCGAGCTGATGCCGCCCTCCACCCGCGCGTAAATGAAAACCTTTCCGCCTGCAGTTGAAACCACTCGCACTTGCGCTGTTGTTTTCTTTCCTTCTTCCACTTGCAGGCTAAGGGTTGGCCTGTCGAAAACGAATTGCGGCGAGTTGATGGCCGCCGTGAACGTGCCTATGGGAACTTCGGAAAAAAGCGCTTCACCGTCCGCAGTGGTAATAGTGCTTTTATCGAAACCCGCTCCCTTGAGAGTCACGCTGACTCCCGGAATTGGCGCGTTGTCCGCACTCAACGTGGTTATGACCACGCTCGACGTTCTTGGCGCTTGCAGGGGTGCGAGAATGAAGAAATACGCAAGCGCGCCGATTGCAACCAACAAAATCAGGAATGCTGGCAGCGAGGGAATCCCTTTCTCTTCCAGCCAAAGCGAGAAGTTTTTGAGCGGCAGTCCTTTCTCGTCGCTCCAATCCAAGAAAGAATTCCACGAGTCGGAAATCTTGTCGAAAAATCCTTCTCCCGCCTCTTCAGCCATGACAAAAAATACTCTCGCCTCCTATTTAAAAAAGCGCTTGAAGAAAAAAACAAAAAGTGGTGTTGCCTACGGAGTTACTGTTGGGAATGGAAACGAAGTAAAATATACTCGTGCAGTGTCCACATCCCCTACTACACCCCCATGGCGACACACAACAGTAATAGCAACGTACCCTCCGCCAACAACGTTTTGCGGTGATGGCAGAAACGGTATAACAACTGGCGATGGCATGTTGGACCTGGTTTCAGAAGCTAAAAATTGACCGTCGGGAGAATGCATAGACACATCAATCTCATAAGCTTGTTGGGGTGGTGTGAATGACACTCTTACTGATTGACTGCCTACCAATTCAGCGCTCGTAATCGTACAAGGTTGGGCAGTAGTAGATGTTGGCGTGGGAGTTGGACTGGCTGATGGCGTCGGAGAGAAAGAAGAGCACACATCAGCATATCCTTCTGTACCCGAAGCAGGTTGTTGATGATAAGTTTCAACCAGCTCCCCACCCAAACAATCTCCTACCCAAATGGTTCCGCTTGGATTTTTGTATAAATCTACTGAAACCAGACTCGATGGATTATTGCATAGCTCAGTGAGTCCATCGTCGGTCAGCAAACTGACGATTCCACCCAAAGGATGTGCTAATCCGAAGGCTCTTGATGGTGACGATTGCGCTATAAGACTACCACCAGCATACGCTTTCAAGCATATAGAGGACATGTCTTCAGGAAACGGCTTATCAGTGAACCGCGCCATAAAGTAGACGTCAAGTTCTGGTTGACTCGGTACAGCAAAATACAAATCTAAAGTTCTTATGAAATTTTGTGGAGTTACTGCGGTAATGTCGCCGGTTCCGCCGCCGGCTGAAGAGCCGCCGACAGTATACCTGCCTTTGCCCCAAACATAAGAGCCTGCTGGAATGGCTTGATGAGTTGGAGAGTTTGCTGCAGTCACCGCGTTCTCCCACTTTCCGTACACTTTAACCCAAAGTGGAGTGTTCGCGTCGACGTAGATGCTGTTGGTGCCGTTGCTAAACTTCAATTGCGAGCCTTCCTTGACTACTGTTATGCCGAAACTCGACAAGTCGTCATTCGTAATTTCAGCTGTTTGGTCGTGTTGAACCATTGAAAAGTCTATATGATAGCCGAGCAGGTAGTCGGAATTTCCTCTCAGCAAACGATCGTCTGGAGGCGTTATTTTATAGCGGCATTTTTCTGGATTATTGTAATCGGGGCTTTCCTGCCTGCAGGCTGAAGCTCTTATCGGACTGCTGGAATCCGTTCCACCAGCGTACAACTCAAGAGTCATTTTAGTAAACTTGGCAGTGTTGTCGGTAACGTCTTCGGCGATTTGTCCTGCGTTGTTTCCCACGCGGTAGGTGAAATACCACGATTGAGGATCGGAGATTGACATGCTTGACGGGTAGTTCAGAACTGGAACTAAAATCTTGTAAGGTGCGTTGGCGCCCAAGAGCGTAGTCAAATCATTTGGCGGAGCAGTCCAAGTGCCTGAAGGCGGGGTGAACGGGGGAATTCCTCCTCCTGGCGGCGAGGGAGACGGCGAGACTGTTAAAGTTCCGCCTCCTGGCGGCATTGCGTTCAGTTGAGCAGAGCAAGTTATGGTGATTTTGTTCAACACCACTTCGCTAAAGGCACAACCGTTCAGGCTGTTCGCTTCAAAAGAATGCGTTTCGTCGAACAAGGTTTTCAAAACCTCGTCAATCATGGGCTGGCTGTTGCCGCTTCCGTCGGCTTGAGGCATGATGTCGGTTGCGATTACCATATTGCTTCCGGTCAATTGGAAGGTTGCGAAAGTTCCGCTTGGCTTGGTGAACGAGTTGCTTGGAAAACCGCAGTTTGCAGCTGTTAGATTGCCGGCATCTAGTGCACAGGCGTAAACCGTAATGATTTTATTTTTGTCGGGACTGTCTGGTGAAGAGACGTATACAGGCAGATTGTTGAGGGTTGTGAAAACAGCTTGCCCCTTGCCGTTTGCGTCGTAAACTCCAATCGGATATTTGTTGAGGGTGAAGAGAGTGGGCGCGTTGTAATAACCGCTTGTTGAAGTTTGCACCGCGTTCGCAACGCCTTCTTGAACGTAAAAGAAGGGAGCCAAGCGCGTTATGGTAAGTTCGTTGTTTGCGGACGAGTAACCGCGCTTCAAGCGCGAGAGCAAGTCGCTTAAAATCGGAAACGGCCCGACGCTGCCTTCAATGGTAGTCAAATGCTGCCATTCGAAATCGCCGCCGAAGTCGTTCCAGTAAGAGTCGGATGTTGTCGCTTGCATTGCCGGGTTGACTTTGAACGAAGCGAGGAAAGTGCCTCCGTCAGCGCCGGCGATTTTGATTGGAACTTTGATGTTGATTGATTCAGGCGGGATTATGGGCTTTCCGTAACCCATGTTGCCTGAAACAGGCTGCATTCTCATCAGCAAGCGTTGTTTGTACGAATCCCAGAATTGTTGGTTGCCGTAACCGCCGTACATTCCGCGGCCGTAAGCGAACAACTCGGAGTCGCAAGCTGTTTGAGCGAAAGCGTCTCCGTAAACGGCTCCCCAGTCTTCACTTCCCAAAGGCGTGTTTTGCAGGCGCGCGCATCGTGCTTCCAACTCTGCGATCGGGTCTTGACCAAGCGCCTTGCAAGCCAAGTAAGTTTGCAATGCAGCTTCGTAATCGCGGCTAGCGTCGTCCAAAGCTTTTCTGAAAACGTCCGCAGAACCGTCCACGAAACCCGTGAATTGCACTGTGTCCATTTGCGAATACATGTTTGCAAACGCGCCTGAAAGCGATTGCTGCAGTTCGAGAATGGCGTTGGCAGCTTCATCGTCGTTGCAGTAAGCAGTTCCGCTGCAACGCAGCGTTCCCCCGTCCACTCCAGGGTTTCCGACAATATCGAACTTCGCAAGTTGCGCGAGGACGCTGACAACGATAGGGTCGGCGATGTCGTAATACGCTTTTGCCTGCCCGATTGTAAGCTCGAGCGAAGAGGGAATCTTTGATTTTTGCAGTTTCACGCCGCTTGTCGACGCGTTTGAAGTTGCGGAAAGCTGGAGCGAGAATGGTTTGTTTATTGCAACTGCGACTGGAAGGTTGTTCGCGAAAACGAACGGCTCTTCAACAGTGCTTGTCAAATATGGAGTTTCGGAAACTCCGCCTGTTCCTCCTGTCCCTTGTTGCCCGCCGCCTCCTCCAACTATTACTACTGTCGGGCTTGGGGAGGGCGCCTGCGATGGCGAAGCACTAGGCGATGGTGACTGTTGCCCGCTGGTTCCTTCAGCAACGCGGTAGGAAACGCTTGTTGAGGGAGATGCTATGAAAGCAAGCGGAGCGAATGCGGAATCGTCTCCTGCAATTGCTTGAAATTCAATGCGGAATTGCGTTGCGCTTCCGCCCAACAAAGCCATGCTTCCAATCCTGATTACCGCACTGCCTCCTGTCGGATTCAAGTGCAAGCCGTTCGTCGCATCCGCAGTCCATTCGGCGCAACCGGGCTTGGTGGCGTCGTAAATAAGCACGTAAGTGCGGTACTGGTTTTGCGGCAGGCCGAGCGCGCCTATTGCAAAGTCGCGCAATCCGGTCACGAACTGGTCGAACCCGGTCCGTTGTTCCGCGTTCGTGATTTTGAAGCACGACTGCGAGCCTTGCATAAAGCCGACGTCTATGGTAGTGTCTATGCCCAACTTGTTTTGAACCGAGAATGACATTCCGTTTCGCGGGAACAACGCGTTGACCGGCTTTTCGCAGCGAACCGCCGACTGCCCGATTTGCTGGCAGCCCGCGCCCACTCGCTCCACTTGCCAGCCGTAAGATGAGAGTATCAAGCGGTTGCTCGCACTTGCTGCCGCAGTTCTTCCTGCAGAGTTGGGGTTGAACAACTGGTTCGCGTGATATTGGCCCAACCTGCGAGCGAGCATTTGCGAAAAGTCGAATTTTGCCGGGTCGCACTCTGCGCCAGGCGCGGTTTGGTTTGCACCTGGCACTCCGGTTTGGTTGCCGCTCGGAACGCCGCCTGGGGTGAACGTATTGTTCGCTCCAGCAGCGCCTTTAGGCACGCACGCGACGAAATTCCTTCCGGTTGACGAGGAAGCGCTTGAAACAATCACGCGTCCGACTGACGAGGTGTGCAACGCGCATTTATACGTGTAATCTCCTTCTTGGCTGATTTGCAATTGCTTGGTTTGCCCTGCAGTGAAAACTCCTGTGTCAAGCTCGGGATGGTTGTCGAAAACAATCTGGTGTTGCAGCACGCCGTCGTTCCTCCACCTTACCGCTTCGTTCGGTTTGGCTGTGATCACTTGCGGGTTGAAGCCGGCGTCAGTAACGCTAACCAGCTTTTCAGCATATCCAGATCCCGTGTAAGCCGGCTCGCAGTTGTTGGGCAAGTTCAAGCACTGGGCTTCAGTGCAAGCCGCGCAATTGTTTTCGCTGCACAAGTTGATTTGCGTTTCATTAAGCTGTTCGAACTTTCCGCAGTAAGAAAAGCCTGTTGAAGAAGCTGTTTGCACTTGGACAGCTCCGACAGCGGAAAGCGTTTCGCTATCGTGAAAATAATACAAGAGCGCCGGCGGGTTCAATTCGTTCAAGTTTATCGAACGCGTTTCTTGGGGAGCGAGTTTGATGGGCGGGTAGACGTTGTTGTCGAAAATAATCGTGTGCTGTTTGATGCCGGTGTTTCTAAACGTGAAGAAGGCGTTCGATTGAACCGGCAGGAAGGAAGGTTCGAAACGGCCGCCGCCTATGTCGGTAATGTTCATTTCGTTAGGAACGGGCCTGTTGTAGAAAGGCATGCAGTATCCTGCGGATTGCAAGCTCTTGCACTGGTTTTCGTTGCACGCGAGGCATTGCGAAGAACCACATTCGAACTGGCTGCCGAACTGGGTTTGGTTGGATGGCGGCGGCGTTACGCTCGGAGTTACCGGAGGGCCGACAACATCGCCTTGCTTGCATTGCTTGAAGCGAGTTCCGCCGGGAACGATTTCGTAATCAGGACGGCAATAGTGAACAGGCTGGCCGTTCGCGTCAGTGCGGTCGAACAAATCGAGGCACTCATTTTCACTGCAAGCAACGCAATTGTTTGAACTGCAAGCGCTTGGAGGAGGTTCTATTGGCCTGAGCTTGGGACAATCCACTCGCGCCAGCACTTCGGCAGTGGAAGCGCTTCCGCTCGCGTTAAGCACGCTGTTGAACGAAACGACGCAATTGCCGTTTGCAACCGGAGTCAAGCGCACTCTCTTGGAATTTTCTGGTTTGGAAGCAGCTTTGAGCGAAAAGCTCTCTTCAGCACCTTGGTTGTCGAGAGAAACGCAGCCCGGGAAGGAAACGCTCGCCTTCACCAACACTTCCGCCTCGATGAAGTTGCTTATCGTAACGAAACCGTCGTTGCATTCAGTCATGGTTCCGCCGAGAGAGATTTCGGGAACGTCCGCCTGCAAAAATTCAACTGCAGTAACGCGCACTGCAGCGCGGCCGTCTGCAAAATCTTTTCGCGAAACCTTGAAGTAGAAAACTCCGGGCGCAACCGGCAGCAAATTGCGGAATTTGTAAATTCCGCCAGCGCCGCGGTCTTGCGTGCCGTCTCCTGCAATCGCATAGTCGCCGTTCGGGTTGTTTGCGAAAACAGGCGAGTCTTCAATCAAAACGTTCGCGTCTTTGATGGGAGTTCCAGCCTCCGTAGTGACAGTCACCGTAATCGTAGACTGTTGAAGCGCCTGAATCTCGCTCGGCTTGGCTAAAACAAGCATTCGGGCTGTTCCCTTGACAGCCACGAAACGCTCGAGCGAAATCATCGGCCCGTTCTCGTCTCCGTACTCAACGCGCACCGGCGCGTAGTCAGTCGGAAGCAACGCGCTTCCAGTCGTAGTGAACGAGTCTTTGTTCGATTGCGAGAAGTCGAGTTGCTTGCGAGTTTGCTCGAGCGAAATTCCGCTGTCGGCAACAGTGGTTATTTTGACGTAAGGATTGCTCACTGTCGAGAACGAACGCACTTCAGCAATCACGTTGAACTGCGAGTTTATTGGAACCTCCAAGCCGTTGGCTACGCTCACGTCGCCTGCGGCGAAAGAAACTGCCAGGCACGCCAGGTCCGTGCACTTGCCTCTGCCTTCAGTAACATCAAAAGACGTTCGTTCGGTTTGCGCAAAGCAATTTTCCTTCGCTCCCGTGCTCTCGGCATTGCCCAAGTCCGCGTCTTCGGGGTTGTACACCCAAAAACCGTTGCGCATGAAAAACGCGCGGTGGTAAATGTTGAGCTTGTCGGAATTCTTGGCTATGTTCGAAATTTTCAGAACAGCTCCGAAAGTTTTTATGCCGGTAGTGCCCTTCGAATACTCGAACTGCACCCATTTGATTTTGTTTTGGTCTTGCTTCAACTGCAAGTCCGCGCACAAGCCAGCCGAATCGAAAGTAGAACCCCAGGATATTCTCGCGTCAGGCTGGTCGAACGCTTCCATCCACGCTACGTCGCCGTCGGCGTTTTGCCCGTCGCCAACACGCACGAAAATGCCGCTTTTGTCTGAATCCGGAATGTTGACGCTCATCACCAGCTTGTACAAGCCGCCGCGCTCGACCTGCTGCACGCCCGATTGCGAAACGTCGTCGAGAGAGTCCAGACGAAAGTCAGTGACTACGATCTCGTTCTTCAAATTCTCTGGAAGCATGATGATAACCTGGGTTTTCGTTTCGCCTTCCGGAACGCTGATTGCTTCGGATTCGAAGTCCACGAAACCGACCGCCTTCGCTTTGAGCACGACGTCGCGGTTGGCGTAAACCTTCAATTGGCACGACGCGTTCGCATCCTCCGCGCGCGTATAGCATGACGCGATTTCCTCTCCGTTGTAGTAAGCTTTCACCTCGGCAAGCACGAACGCGTTTTGCGTTTTCGTGCGGTCTTTCGCCGACACGTTGACGAACGCGAAAGCGCGCTCGAGCTGGAGCGAAACTTCCTTCTCAGTTCCGGCCTCGGCTTCGAACAAATCGCTCGCTCCTCGCAACGAGCCTAACACTCCGACTGCCTTGAGGCTTTTTTGCAACGGCAGGCCGATGAACGAAACGCTTCCGTCAACCCCGCTCTCGAGCGCAGGCAATCCGACGTTAAAACCTTCACTGTCTTCAAACCACACTTTCGCCAGTTCAACTGGATTGCCGTCGGCGTCGTTCACTTTCACCAAAGCATCGCCGTAATTTCCCGGAACTAGCTTGGAAAGCTTGATTTCAGTAGCGTAACCTCCGCTCAAGCTCTTTGAAACTCCAGGCAAGTATCCTGAAGCCCATACAGTTGCGTAAACCATCTGGCCGAAAGCCAGGTCGAAAACCGCGATTCCGGTTGCTGCGGTGCTTTTCGAATCCATGGTCTTGTCCGGCTTGCTCATCTGGAAGATTGAAATCTGGCTGCCTTGAATCGGATTTTTGCTGTCATCAACAACTTGGATGGTGAGCTTGGTCAAATCCACGTTTCCGGTCACGCGCGTCAAGCGAATGTTAAAAAGAGCGACAGACGCTTGCGAAACGGTCTGCAAATCGTCGTTAGGCCCGCCGTAATAAGTTGAGTATTGCGCGCTGTCGGGCTGGACAGTAACGTAAACGCGAGTTCCCACCTCGGCAATTTCGCTGAAGAACGCCTCCCCATTGGTAGTGTGGCGTTCGCTCAACTGCAAGCCGTTTTCTTCATAAAGAACAACCCGCGATTCAAGAGAATTGCCGGCCTCGTCCTTTACGCTTACTCGCACGTCGCCGTAAAGCTTGGGCTGGGGTGTGGAGGTAACCGCCAGCAGCATGGCTGTGCAACTGGGCTGCGAAGCGTAGCACGTGAAGCGCGCCGACTCGAAGCCGCTGTGCGTGATGGTCAAGTAGAAAACCTGGTCTTCACTCTCGAAATTGATGAAGCCGGTTCCAGACGCGTCAGTAAAAATTTCACCTGACTGGCCGGTAGTCGATTCCGAAAACTGGATGAAAGAATCCGACAACCGTTGTCCTTGCTCGTTCGTCACCATTACCGAAATCTTTTTCGCTTGCGTAATCGCGCTTTCCAAATTTGCAACCAGCGAACCGTCTTTTCCAACAACTATTTGTTGCGAGAATTCCTTGAACCGCGAGTCTCGAATCATGATTGTTGCAGTAGCACCATTCGGCGCTTGAAACTCAACCACGCCGTTCACCGTGGTGGAAACAAGCGGCGAATCGCTTCCCTTGAGGAAAAGCTTGACTTGCGCCCCATCTACAGGCATTCCGTTGGCGAGGACAGTAACGCGCACTGTCGCTGTTTGCTGGCCGGCCAGGAACACGGTGGCGCCGTAGTACACTCCTCCGAGAAGAAGCGCAACCAGAATGAGAAATAACGGGAAGGAAGGCCAGCCTCGCTCTTCAATCGGGTTGATGAACCACTCGTAAATCTTGATTCCTGTTTTTTCAATCGCATCCGCTAAAGCGTAGTATTTGTCTTCAATCGCGAAATAGATTTTTTTGAGCGAATCAACAATACCCATGGCGCCACCCCGTGTTCTTTTAAAGGCAATAAAAACATACCACACGCGGTATAAAAAAGTGTTTATACTAATAGAGCGCGTGAACTGGCCAGCACACGTCATCGCGTCTCTCGCGCTCGCGCTTTTGCTCTCTTATTTCCTGCAAATTCCGCTTTCGCCCGTCCTCTTCGCAATCGCGATTTTAGCCGGAATCGCTGCCGACGTTGACTATGCGGAAAGCAAGGCGTTCAAGCTTTTTTGCGCCATCACTTTCGCAAGCGTTCTGGTTTTAGCGCGACAGTTTTTCTCGCTCCAGCAACAATTCGCGAATTACGCGATTCCGCTCGCCATTCTCTCCGCGTTCGCGGCAATCGGCTCGGTTTTTCTTTTCAAACCCAAGCACCGCGGCATCACGCACTCGCTTTTCGCAGCGCTTGCTTTCGCCGCAATAATTTTCGCTCTGCTTAACGACTGGAAACTCGCATCAATCGCGTTCGCCTGCTATTCGACTCACTTGCTGCTCGACTTGGAATTGAAATTAACCTGATTCAGAGTTCTCCTCGACGCCATTTTGCCACGTTTGCCTTCACATTTGCAATGTAGGCTTCAACGTCTGTCGCAGAGTATATCGGGATTATTTCTTCCGGCGTATCGCACGGGTTTTGCCTGCACGAAACCTCGGGCGGGGTTTCAACAAAACGGTTTTTTACGTAGTAGTACCAGTGTTCCGCCGCGTCGCACCAGGAAGAATAGCTACAGAATGTTCCACAGCGTCCGGAGCAGAAAGTTTCGCTACCCCTGCAATAATCGCCCCTTGCGGTATAGCAAATGTGCCCGAGAGCGCGGGTTTCCGAAAGCGGCCAGCACACGTCGCGGGAATCCGTGCCCATTGTCGATTCTTGCATGAAAAACGCGAGCAAATAAGCCACGTCAATCTGATACTGCCAGCTCAAGTCGAAAAAACACCGCTCGCTTCCCAGCGCCGGGGAATCATAGTGCGCGAGAATGTTTCTCACTTGCTCGACGGAGAGCGAGGGAGCGCCTACCACCGAATTGCCTTGCGCCTCGTGAACAACGCGTATTTTCAAGGGAATCCGGTGCGTCTCGGTCAAGTAAGAGCTTAGCGTGATTACCAACTGTCCTTCAAGCTCGTCGAACGGAATTCGTTGTTGAGACGGATAGTTTTCAACATTGACAACAACTCCAGTACCGTAGGGCGAAAAAACGTTGCCGTAATCAACAGTTGCGGAAACGCCTATTATTCCGTCAGTGCGGAAAATTGGGGCTCCTACGTAAGACAAGCAAAACAAATCAAAAGATTGAACGTCCGCCTTGTGTTCTGAAACCGTGAAAACCAGCTCGCTGGGCAAGTTCGTGCATGCCTGGCTGGACGAGCCAGCACCACCTTGCGAAACGCCTTCCTGCCTGCCAGACAGCACGCTGGGCAAAACGCTCGCAGATTGGGAGGGGTAAACGTGGGAGGGATAAACGCTCGGTTGAAGCTGAGGCAGTTGCATTGCGGTTTGCTGGTTGTTATTCAAGAACGCGTACTCTCCCACCATCACGACTGCTAGAATTCCGTAGAGCAAAACCACGCGATTCAAGCTACCAGCACCTCGCGGAGCTCACTTGACCGCTTTCGTACTGGCGCCATATCGCAACGCAGCGGTTTACTGTCTGAGCATAGCCAGTCGGGTCGTTGTTGTCGCTTGAAGGCGCGTAAATCGGCAAAATTTCTTCCGGCGTATCCTTGCCGTTAGGCAAATACAACGGAGAATTTTTTATGTAGTAGTACCAGTGTTCGGCAGCTTTGCACCAATCAGAATAGCCGCAGAAACGGCTTCCGACGCGTTTGGTCGGATCGCAGAATTGACTTCCTGCGCCGGCAGTCACTATGTTTCCAATCGCGTGTGTTGACGAGTAGCCGGCAGCTGTACCCATGCCAGACTCTTTCAAGAAAAATCCGAGCATTGGCGCAACGTCAATTTGGTATTTTGCGCTCAAGTCGTAAAAACATTGTTCGCTGCCGAGAGCAGGCGAACCGATTGTTTGCAAAATGGCGCGTATGGTTGCTACTGAAATTGAAGGTCCTCCTACTACCGAATGGCCTGTTGCAGGCGTAACTTGCTGTGAGGGAGGGGTTGGTTGCGTGGTTTGTTCAACAGGGCAGTTGTAAGCGCGAACCGCGCTTTCAACCTGGTCGAAAGTTTGCTTTCCAATGTACCTTCCGTTTTGCCTAACCCAATGCGGCGAGCCGAAGCCCCGCGGCATCATGTCCACGTGAATTATGCTGCTGTCGGGATAAACTCCGACTCGCGTGAAAATGTCTTTCGCAACCCGCGCCCAACGCATTTGCTCGCAAATCCCGCCAACGCTAATGTCTAAAGCCATGGCGTACATGTGCGGGCTATTGCTCACGCCGTTAGCAGGAGCGTAATTGCGGTAGCCGCTCGAAATCACTCCGGGCCTTTGAGACGGATAGGGCTGAACGCCCATCTCGCGGCAGAGTTCTTCATAAGCGCGCAATACTTCAGGGTGGTATTGCTCTATTGTCTTCAAGTCAGGCCTTCCTTGCATTGGAACTCTTCCAGCCAGTTTTTCAGGCACGGGCGCGTTCAAAAATCGTTGTTTGTACTGCGACACCACTGAAGGATTGGAAGCTTGCGCTTGCCACGTTGTTGGAAGCACGCCTGCGTCTGCAGGGTCCACGTCATCCAAAACAACGTGTTCAACCACTATCCTCAACGGAATTTTGAATTCTTCCTGCGCGGCAGTCGCGAACGCCATCAGTACAGTCCCGGTTACTGAATCGAAGGGAAACAAGCCGTTCGCGTCCAGCTCCGCGTCCACAAGCGCGTCAACAACAAGCTTTCCACCCGAAACGCGGGCCGAAGCGTATTTGTACGCAGAGCCGACGACGCGCAGCAACGGAGCGCCAAGCACTTTCGAATAATTGAACTCGAACTCCTTCGAGTCGAACGGCGCTACTTCGGAAACAGTCAAAACGATTTCTTCAGGCAACTCCGGAAAGATGGAAGACGCGTTTTTCGGAAAGTTCACCGGAAGGTCTTCGATTTCCTTTTGCGACAACGGCCTTGGCGAAGGCAACGGCGAGGGAATCGGCGAAGCTGCTGGAATTGCGGCCGACGGTATTGCAGAGGGCGACTGCGTTGTTGCTGAAGGCGAAGCAGTCGAAGAAGGGGTTGCCGCAGTTGTCACTGCCGGCAGCGTTGGCGAAACGCCAGCCGCGATTGACGGTGAAGGCAAGGGCGGAGCGAAAAGCTTTGCTTTTTCAATCGCATCGACGAGTTTTTCAGCTGCATCGATAAAATCGTCTGCAGAAACATTTTGCTCTATGGAACTGTCAAACGCCTCGTTCCACTTTTTTTGGATGGCAGCGCTTTCTTCGGGAGTCAAGTCCATCAACGCCAGTTTGCGCAATATTCCGCCAAGTTTTTCCTGCTGTTCGTCAGTCAAATCGGGCGGAACGAGCAAATGCAACGGCATTCCGTCTTTGTCAGCGTCGTTGGAAGAAATTTTTCGCGAAATCGAAGTCGCGTTGAACGACGAGTATTGAATAATAGGATAGAAGTCCAGTAGTTTAGTCAATATCGGGGGGACGGTTTCGAGCGAAACGTTGTTCACGCTCTTGGCGAATTTCGCGGGCAAAACGTCTGCCAAGCCCAAGCGGATGTCGCGATAATTTTTGAAGGAAAAAGTGCTGACGGTGTTGCTTCCACTTCTCACTACCTGCTGCGAGAACGAAAACGTTTTGCCGGAATAATTTTGCACGTTCCTAACAAACGAAGTCGGAGATGGCGAAGCGGCAGGTTCAACCGGCTTTTGGGCAGGAGGTAAGAACGCGAAAACCAACAGCAGCAAAACAAGCAAGACAATAGCGTAATGCCACGGCTTTAATTCAGGCAATTCAGGCATTTCCATACGCAATAACATACGCAAAGCGTGAATAAAAACTCAATGCGTTTCGCCGTGCGTTTCTATGTACAAGGAAGCGTCGCGCTTGCGAACAGCCTCGTGCTCAGCCTGCAGTTCGGGCGTAATCTCCTTTCCTTTCTTCGTCAAATAATCGTAAATCGCTTCGTGCAGCGCGTCCGCAGCCAAGTTCGAGCAATGCATTTTGATTGGAGGCAATCCGCCAAGCTCGTCAGCCACATTTGCTCTCGTGAGCTTCAACGCTTCTTCGATAGTCTTTCCTTTAGCCATTTCCGTAATCATGCTCGTCGTAGCAATGGCGCTCGCACAACCGAACGTTTTGAATTTCACGTCAACAATCCTGTCTTTCTCGACTTTAATCGTGATTACCATCACATCGCCGCAGATCGGCTGTCCAACTTTTCCAACTCCGTCGGGATTTTCAATCTCGCCCACGTTCTTCGGATGCTCGAATTCTTCCATAACTTTCTCGGAATACAACGCCTTGACCATAATAATCACCTTTAAAGCGCGCTGATGGCGCGCAATTCCTCAACTATCCCCGGCAGCAATTCAACAGCGTAATCCACTTCTTTCTGCGTGGTAAAACGGCTTAAACTCAGTCGCAGCGAACCGTGCGCTTGAACGTGTGTTAATCCCATTGCAAGCAAAACTCTGGAAGGCGAGAGTGATTTGCTCGAGCACGCGCTTCCAGTAGACGCAGCAATTCCGCGGTCGTCAAGCTTCAACAGCAACGCTTCGCCTTCGATGCGGTCGAACCGGAAGTGCGCGTTATTGCACAAACGCCTACGGCCGTCTCCGTTCAAGTGCGATTGCGGAATTTCCAAAACGCATTTTATCAAGCGGTCGCGCAATCGCCTCATGGCCGCAATTTCACCTTGTTTTGCAATCTCGACTGCCTTGGCAAACCCAACGATTCCGGCGATGTTTTCCGTGCCTGCCCGCATTTTGTTTTCGTGCGGACCGCCGTAAATCAACGGCTGAATTTTAACTCCGTTCCGCACGAACAACGCGCCCACGCCCTTCGGACCGTGAATCTTGTGACTGGAAAGCGAAACCAAGTCAACCGGAATGTCGCGCATGTCGAGCTTTTCCTTCGTAAACGATTGAACAGCATCGGTGTGAAACAAAACGCCCTTCGCCCTGCACAATTCCGCGATTTCCACAATCGGCTGGATTGTGCCGACTTCGTTATTCGCGTGCATTACAGAAACCAGAATCGTTTCCGGCGTAATCGCTTTTCGCAACCCGCCCATTTTCACGAACGCCTTGCCATCGACAGGCAAAAAAACAACGTCAAAACCGTTGTTTTTCAAGAATTGCGCTGCGTTGTAAACAGCAGGATGCTCGATTGACGACACGATAACGCGCCTTCCCTTTTTTTTGTTCGCCATTGCGCTTCCAATCAACGCAAGATTGTCCGCCTCGCTGCCGCCGGAAGTGAAAACAATCTCGCCCGCATTTGCGTTCAACGCTTTCGCTATCGTTTCTCGCGATTTTTCCAACGTTTCGTTAGCCTCTCGCCCGAAATAATGCAGCGAGGAAGCGTTGCCGTAACTCTCGAGAAAAAAAGGCGTCATTGCATCGACTACGCGCTGGTCCACTCGCGTAGTCGCCGCGTTGTCGAGGTAAATTCGCTTCAACTCAAACCACCATGCTCGCATAATTTTTTCTTGCAGTAAAAATCGCCGAAAATCCCCGAGAAAATCAAGACGAATTCCTTGCACGCTTCTAGCATCGCTTTCCTTCCCCTAGGCGTAAGCGAGTAAACCTTCTTTCCGCGAATGCCTTTCTTAGCGGCCTTGATGAAATGCGCGCGTTCGAGGGAAGCCAAAGCAGGATAAAGCGTGCCTTGCGTGAGCTTGGAACGCTTGATTTTCCGCAAGTCCTTGAGCAGCGAGTAGCCGTGGCTTGGTTTTTTGTTCAACAGCCACAGTATCTGCATTTGCAGGACGCCTAGGTCGAACGACATATCGATAGTATGGACTACCGACATATATAAAACCCTTTGCGCTTGTGGACGCTCTTTACGCTAAAGCGATTCGCGTTTGAAAAAAGAGAAAACGCGGCCAAAAAAACAAAAGCCGCGATGAAAGAAAACTAAAACATTACGCTCTTGAGACCGATGGCGTCGGTCATGGCTGCTTTCTTGCGTTCTTCGTGGCCGACCACGTGCGGCGAAGTTACGCCGGTCACTATGCTCGTAACCACTATTTTGTCGCCCAACTCGGGATTGATTCGCGCGCCCCACTTGACGTAAGCGTTGTTGTCGAACGATTCGGTTATTCCCTCGCCGACTTTAATCGCTTCCCCGAGAGTCAAGTTGGGACCTCCGTGAATCAAAACGAGCGCGCCTTTGCTTCCTGCGTAATCCACGTCGAGCAGCGGGTGTTCGAGCGTGCTTTTCACTGCGTTTTCAACTCGAGCGGTTCCGCTTCCTTCGCCCACGCTTATCATGGCGACTCCCGCGTTTTGCATTATCATGCGCAAGTCCGCAAAGTCGATGTTCACGAGAGACGGGAGCATTATGGTGTCTGCAATGCCCTTCACGCTGCGAGCAACCAGAGTGTCCGCAACGCAAAACGCTTGGTTCATCGGCAGGTTCGGCACGTACTCGACCAGACGGTTGTTGTCGATGATGACGACCGTGTCGCACGCCTCGCGAAGCGCTTCGAGGCCCCAGTCCGCCTTGTCCAAACGCGCTCTTTCCAAAGCGAAGGGGTATGAAACCATTGCTACGACAATCGCGCCGTTTTTCTTTGCGATGTCGGCTATGACTGGCGAAGCGCCTGTGCCGGTGCCTCCGCCCAAGCCTGCGGTGATGAAAACCAATTCCGCGTTACCGATAGCTTCGCCCAATTTGTCGCGCGCTTGTTCAGCCGCTTTCATGCCGATTTCGGGAAAACCGCCTGCGCCCAAGCCGCGCGTCAAGCTCGCTCCGATTAGCAGGCGCTTGTCCGCTTCGACAATGCGCAAGTGGTTTTGGTCGGTATTAATCGCGATGGTCTCGGCGCTTTGCAAGCCCATCTTGTGCAAGCGTGTTATGGTGTTCGTGCCGGCTCCGCCTACCCCGACAACCTTGATCTGCACTTTTTGTGCCTCGAAATTTTGTTTCGCCTGTTGTTCAGGCAACACGCTACTCGCGCTGTACTTCAGCGCGTCCGCAATCAAGCCGTCCATTCTCACATCATCTCCTGGTGGGTTTTTCGCGAGAGAAAGTCCAACCCTGTTCGGGTTGCCATGTTCCTGTGGAAAAAATTAAAACAAATCCAACTTCAGCCGATTATCTCAATGTCGTAACCGACTTCCCTCTGGGGGGTTTTCTTCGGCTCGGTCCTCCCGACGATTTGCGCGCTCTTCACTCCGGTGACTATCGCGCAAATTTCGATCTTTCCGTCGTAGTCGGGAATCAAACGCGCTCCCCACTTGACGCTCGCATTCGGGTCCATGCGTTCCGTAATCATTTCTCCTGCCCGAATCGCATCGCCGAGAGTCAAGTCAGCTCCGCCAGCAATGTGGATTATCGCTCCTTTCGCTCCCTCGAAATCCACGTCAAGCAAGCGGTTTTTCAAAACGCCGTCGACAGAATCCTCGACTTTGGACGGTCCTTTTCCGGTTCCCACTGCAATCATGCCCACGTCACCATGGCCCATTATCGCACGCACGTCCGCAAAATCGATGTTGACGAGCGAGGGTTGCGTTATCGTAAACACAAGCCCGCCGATTGCCTTGGCGAGAATCTCGTCGGCAACGAGAAAGGCCTGGTTCATCGGCAGGTTCGGCACTATCTGCACAAGCCGGTTGTTGTCGAGAATAATCACGCTGTCCGCCACTTCGCGCAAGCGCTGGATTCCCTCATCCGCCTTCGCAACGCGAGCGCGTTCCAAAGCGAACGGATACGTGACCATTGCAACCACAATAGCGCCTTGTTCCTTCGCGATTTGCGCAATTACCGGAGAAGCTCCGGTGCCGGTTCCGCCGCCCATTCCCGCGCATACGAAAACCAGGTGGGCGTTGGCAAGCGTTTTTTCCAAAAGCGGCCTGTCCACTTCAGCGCACTTTGCCCCAACATCGGGAAAGCCTCCTGCACCAAGCCCCTTCGTAACGCTTTTTCCAATGAGAACTTTAGTGACCGCCTCATCAAGCATGTTCAAGTGCTGCCTGTCCGTATTGCACGCTACGAGCTCAGCTCCTTTGACGTCCAAGCGCTTCAAGCGGTTTATGGTGTTGTTGCCGCCGCCGCCAACGCCGATGACGGAGATTTTAATTTGCTCGAAGTCGGGTTCCCTTCGGGGAGAGCCGCCGACAGCAGAACGAACAATGTCTTCCATTTTCAATCGCCTCTCACTAATTTAAAGCAAAAACAAAACCCGCTTTTTATTTAAAAAGCTTTCTATACAAAAATCGTTTGCGATTAGCGGAAATATTTTTCAGGCGCGCAGTTCCACAAACCAATATCTTTGCATATGTTTAAATATGGCGGAATATTTCTTATTGCGATATTATGTCTGCCGTTGTTGGTGGAACGCGGCGTTTGGTGATTGCAAGTGGGTGGTGAGTCGGAATCGTTTCTCGTTACTGTTCCCATGGACTGGAATTTGCAAAAGCATTCAGTCGATAGGAGAAAATTTTCCAGCATTCAGGATTTCGTGCGCGAGCTAATTCGCAGGGATATCGAAGCTTACGACAAGGAACAGAAAGAAAGCAAGTAAAAATTATTTTCTTTGCATCGCGAACAGTTCTTCAATTTCTTTTTCACTAGTTGCTTGCTCGGGTTTTTTGTCTTCCCTTAATTTCACCAAGCGCGGAAAACGAAGCGCGAATCCTTCCTTTCCGTTCATTCCCGCAGTATGAACCGGGCTTTTCGTTATTTCGTCCGCGTTTATTTCAACAACGTACTTCGGCGTTACCCAAACGTCGGCGTCAATCAACGCGTCCACATTCGCAGGCTTTTGTTTTACTGCTATTTTGCTCAAGGTTTTTTCGAACCAAGTCATTTGCTCTTCGCTGAAACCAGTTCCTATTTTGCAGATCGTCCTGAAGCGGTTGTTTTTATCGTCGTAGATGGCGGCGAGGAGCCCGCCTAAGCCGAATTTAGTGCGCTTGCCTTTGCCGTAGTAAAATCCGACTATAACGCCGTCAACAGTGTCGCTTAGCCCGGCGTCGTAAGATTTTTTGAGTTTTATCCACGCGAATTTACGCGCTCCCGCGGTATACGGGGCGTGCAAGTCTTTAGCAATGATTCCTTCCAAACCTTCTCCGACCGCGTCTTCGAAAAAATCTTCCAACTCGGCCGCGTTTTTCGCCCGAATGGTCTGCGACGGCATTACTGTTTTCCCGCCCTCGAAAGTTTTTTCCAACTCTTTCCTGCGTTGAGCGTAAGGCTCCAGCATCATGTTTTTCCCGTCTTCAAGCAGCACGTCGAAAACGAAAAACTTGAGCGGCAATTGTTTTGCTTTTTCAGCAACTCCGTGCTTGCGCTTGCGTTGAATCGTAGCCTGGAAAGGAAGGAATTTTTGCGTTTTCTCGTCGAACGCGATTGCTTCGCCTTCGATAATGAATTCCTTGAGTTTGATTTTCTTGAATTCTTCAATCAAATCCGGAAACATGTGCGTCATTTTTTCCAAACGACGCGAGTAGATTTCCACTCGGCCGTTTTGCTTGTGCACTTGCAGGCGAAAACCGTCATATTTTTGGTCTACAGCGCATTCGCCGAGCTTTTCGAAAATGGCGTTCGCGTCAGGCAATCTTTCCGCAAGAGCAGGTTGCACTGGCGAAAACGGCGTGGGTTTGATGTGCTTCAAGCCGTCGATTCCCTTGTCGAAAAACAATTCGGCCATCAAGCCCAAGTCGCTCGTCATGTTGAAAGCATACTCTATCGCAGGGCGCAGTGATTTGTCGCCTGCTTTCCAGACGCTCAACGCGTCTATTACAGTAGCTTCCCCTGCTCCGAGCCGTTGTTTTCCAGTAACATACCTGATAATGTGTTTTGCCTCTACTGGCGAGGCGCTTCCAAGCAAGTCCGCCAAGAGTTTTATTTTCAAATCCTGGCTTCCGCTTCCTGAAGAAGTCGCGAGCTTGAAGAAATTGTCGTAAACCTTTTGCGTCGAAAGCAATTGCGCGTGAAGCGAGCGCTGCGTCTTTTTTTCCAGCAGCTCGCGGGCAGTTTCGCCCAAATCGCCTGTCTTGCGGTAATGCGCTTGAACTTCTTTCCCGCTTTTTCCCGAGACGAGCGCAATGCTTTTTTCGCACAGCTTGTCTCCCATCCCAAGTTCTATTCCGTAATGCTGAGGCACGAGCACTCCGGTAATCAAATAAACCACGTGCTTGATTTCGTTTTTCTTGCATTCCGAAAACAGTTTCGCAAGGTCGCCCGTGATTTCAAGCCTTTTCGTAGTGGCAGAGAGTTTTTCGAAAATCTGCGCGAGCTTGGCGAAATCCACGCTTTTAATTACGCCGGTTGGTTTAATTAAAACGCTTTTCTCGCACTTCAGTATTCCCCGCTTTCGCTTTCAAAATCGGCGAAATCGTCGTCCCAATCGTTCTTCCACTCTTGCTTGCTTTTCTCCCACGGGAGAGTTGAGGGCATGAACTTGTCTTTTCTTCTAGAAGCGCTTTTTCGTGCTACGCGTTTTGCTTTTCTAACAACGCGTTTTGTTTTCCTAGCTGCGCGTCGCTTTACGCTTTTTTTCGCAATTCTTTTTTTCGGCCTTGGTTTCGCGCGGCGTTTTTTCGCCAACTCAACCACCTCCCGAAAATACCTACCGCTTTACGCTTCAGCGTTTAAAAGACTTTCCCAACGTTATTAAAAGGACTCGACGCAATTTCCTTATCGTATGCCGCTCTCGCAATTCAAGCCTCCTGCCACCACGCCCACTCGAGCAGCTGCTTTCAAAAACCTAGTCGCGCGTTTTTCAGTTGCTGCTAAAGGCCAGTGGGTGTTGTTCAGGAAAGAACCGTTGCGCTATATTTTTTCTGAAGTGCTTCCCCTTCCAGGCGGAGGCACTATCTACGACATTCTTTCCGGCAGGAGCATTTACGCGGAAATGTTCGACCCAAAGCGCGGGAGCATTCTGGACGCGTATAAACAACACGTTGCGCTGCAGCAAAAACACGGTTTGGAAACCCAGCCGTTTTTGCTTCGCGCTTTCACGCGCTCTTACCGGCAGGGCGCGCGAGAGTTTCAAAAACTTCCGCCCGCAGAACAAAAGGAAGCTTTCGCTCAGAAGGCAGAATCTCTCGGCAGGTACTTGAATGAATTGAAGGCGATGAATGTGAAAGCAAAACTGGCAGCGCGACTTGCCCGCGCTAAAACCATTCCCACCCAACGCGTTTTAGCGCAAGAAGAAAGGCGGAAGCCGGTCGAATCTTTCAACTTGAAGCCTAGAGCCGCTTTCAAACCGCTCGTGCTGTTGCAGCGCGTTTTGGCATCCAGAATTCTTGCCAGGCGGCCTTTGCGAGCTGCAGTTGAAGCGGAAAACCGTTTCTCCACGCACTTTGACGTCGTATCGAGAGTCAAAATTCCTTCTCGACCTCCGTCTAGACTATTTTTAAGGCGCGCCGCGTAATGGAAAGCACTGAGGTTGGCGGAAATGAATGTCGAGAAATGGTTTTTGGACGGCTTCAAGTTCGGTTTTGATTTCAAGCGCGCTGGAGTTTTCGCCTGCTTTGTCTTGGCTGTTGGAATACTCACGTTAATCGCAGTCGCAGTCACGGCTGCGGTGGTCGGCGCTGCCAATTACTCTTCCTTGGCGCAGTCGCTCGCAAGCAATTCGACAGCCGCCTTTTCAGCTGGCTTTACCAAGATTTTCGTTGCAGTTTCCCTCGTCATGCTTGTTTTGATGGTTATTTGGTTTGCGCTCTACGTCTTGATTGCTTTGACAATGATGCACGCGGCCAAGGATTTTCTTGCGCGAGGCGAAACGAATTTGAGCGAGAGTTTTTCGCAAGCGAAATCCCGGGTCTGGGGTTTTCTTGGCGGCGCAATCTTGATTTTCATCGTTAGTTTCGCGCTCATGCTTCTTCGGTTTATTCCTGCAATCGGCTCGATTGTTTACTTTCTCGCCTTGGCTGCATTCTCACTCTCGCTCGTGTTTTGGTGCTACTACTACGTTTTCAAGGGAACAGGCGTTTGGGAGAGCTTGAAGTCCAGCGCGAGTTTGTTCGCAAGAAAGCCGTTGAAAGTCTTGGCTGTTTTTTTTATTGAAATCTTTGCGCTGGTCGTGCTCGGCATTGCTCTCGTAGTGCTCTTGCTTGTCGTTCTCTTGTTCGGCGGTCTTTTGACAGCTGTAATTCCGGTTTTAGGCGCGATTTTCCTTATTCTTGCGTTGGCTTTCTTGATTTTGTTCGGCTTTTCTTTCGTAATGCTTTTCGCAATCGGTTTTTTGGCAAGCGCGTTTGTCGAGCTTGATGCCGAAACCGCGTCTGCAGTTCCAGTGGTTAGTGCGGCAACGCCTGTTGTTTTCCCGCCAAGAGCGAGAGCGCCTGTCAAGCCGGCAGTCAAGCGCACTGTAAGGAAGGGTAGGAAGGCGAGGCGGTAGTGTTTGCGAAAGTGCACCGCAGGCAGTTGCAGGGAGTCGAGCGCACGGTCGTCGCGTTGTGCGACGCTAAGCTTCTTGGAAAAAAGTTTCGCTCTCGCAATTTCGTTCTCGACTTGCAGCTTTACCGCAGTTTTTACGAAGGCGAGCGCGTTTCCGAAGAGCAAGCAATCGAGCTTTTGAAAACTCATTCTAACGCGAACATCGTGGGCCTCAAGTCGGTTGAAGCTGCGAAAAAAGCTTTTGGCTCTCCGCTAGCAGTCAAGAAAATCTGCGGCATTCCGCACACTCAAATATACCGCGTTTGAACTAAACGAATTCTAAAAATAAGGGAAAAAAAGAAGAAAACTAGGGAGTGTGGAACCAGCTAGATGCGTAGTATGCTTTTCCAAGAATGGTGTGGATTTGGCTTGCTGAAGGGTTGGTATTGCAGATAGGCGTAATATACCATTTATGATGCTTGTTACCGCTATTGTAAAGCAGGTCTAGATAATCTTGAGTCATGCTAAATTGCGTAACCTTCGGAAGGGAGAAAATATAGACGTCCCTGTAGAGAATGTTAGTGCCTGGATTGTAACCATCAAGGTCAATCCCAGGGGCAACTTCTGCTGCATACGCGTTAGCACCAGTCACGGCAGTCCAACTGAACAGCTCAGTGCTGGAAATCGTTTTATCATAGGAGGGCGATAGAATACTTAATTTTGCTGGAGATGTTTTCGTGATTTTTCTATAACCGGTGCACTCGTTCAAACTATTGCAAACGCGCCATTGGTAATAGCCATCATTGACAAACTCCTCTACAAGGTCGCCAGTAAAAGAAAGAGTTCCGTAATACGTACTGCCAACTTTAGTTTTGGTCATTAACCACTTGTCAACCAGAGTTCCGCTAACAGACAAATAGAAATTCGGATTTGGATCGGTAGAACTCGCTTTGAACGTCAAGGTAGAACAATACTGCCACGAAGCGTCGTTAGCTGGGGAAGGAGAAACCAAAATCGGAATTTGCGCAAAAGCCAAAGTCGCTAGCGCAAAAAGCGAGATAAAAACTTTTAGTCCAAGATTCTTTCTCATAGTAACTACCTCCCCGTGATAATTATACCCTCGAGGGGTTAAAAACGTTGTCTTTTTTCGATGGGTGACGAAAAAATTAGCGAAAAAAAGGCGGTTGAAAAAGCTTAATTAATCGAGTTGCTAATGTAAAGGGGGTTTAAAGGGGGGACTTTAGGCGTGTTTTACCTAACACTATTGCGTGCAGTTGATTCGAAATCGAGCGAACCGCAAAGTTCGCGAGAGCTGCTGTTCGCGTCTCTCGCGGTTCTGCGAACCGCTCAAAACCTCGGAGCTTCTTTCTAAAGTGAGCGAAAGCCGCGCTTCAACCGGGTTAAACGTCTTGCTCTTGGTGCTGTTCACCAGCCTGGCTCTTGCTCTCGTCGTTCCTTCAGTAACTCCAGAACCGAGTCCGTCAGTTGAAGCAACCCCCAGTGTGGAAGCCAGCCCAACTCTAAACGCGACTTTAACGCCCTCGCCGTCAGCAACCCCATCGCCTCAAGTTTCTCCCTCCCTGCAACCTTGCCCTTCGCCAACTCCTCAAGCGTGCCCTACTCCCTCGTTAGAACCGACTGCAGAACCGACGCCGAGCGAACAACCTTCGCCTTCAATTGAAGCTTCACCAACAACAGAACCGTCAACAGAACCATCACCTTCAGTTGAAGCAACAATAACGCCAACCCCGGAAGCGTCTCCGTCGGTCGAAGCGTCACCATCACCTGAAGTATCACCAAAAGCTCTGAAGTTGAAGCTCAGCAAAATCAAGCTGAAAAACCGTTTTGGTTTTGAAGTTAACGCTTCCTCGCGTGATGAAGGCGATAATTCGATTTTCGAGTTTTCAGAAGGTCCGGTAAAGAAAATCGTTTTGAAAAAAGCGAATGCAAAAGCGCTTGGAGGCGCGGAGGCAGAACCGCAAATCGGTTTCGATTTGGTGGAAGATTTTTCTGCTTCTAGTGCGCCGCCCGAATCTTTCCTGGTTTTCGCAATTGACCCGACTCAAGTTGATTTCGAAAGCGCGAGTTTTTCGATTCCGGCGTTGGGCGATAGTTTTTGGAAATGCAAAGACTGGAATTTCAACGAGCGCGCTTGTGAAGGCGATTGGGTAAAACTCTTCGATTTTCAAGCAGGCGAAACTTACGACATTCCGCTTGGCCCAAGCGACCCCGGCTTTGCTGTCAGCAATCGAACACGAGGTTTGATTGGTTATTACGAAAACATTCAATATACGCCGCGTTATCGCACTTGGGGCGGAGCTGCAAACGGCTGGAGTGCTGAAGGCAGTGCAAGCGACTTGGGAGCGGGCGCGGACATCATTTGGACTAGAATTGCTTGCTCGCCGTTGAATTGGACTCACGGCAGTACTGGCACGTTTTACCAGTATTGCATCATGGTCACTATAGACGATTTGAACAAAACCAAGGCTCAAGTGTGGGACGGCAGCAGTTGGGGTTCGGTGATCGCGCTTGGTAGTGTTGCTGGGAAGTATAACACTATCGCGATGAACAACTTCCAGTCGTTCGACGTGGCTTTCGAACAAAAAAGCGGGAGGGGAATGGTTGTTTACGGCGTCAGCAACGACACCATAAGCAATTCCACCCCGTACTACTCATTATGGACTCCCGGAGCAGGCGCTGGAGATTTTGGTAGTTGGTCTGCTCCAGCTCGCGTGACTAATAGGAAATGCACGGCCGGCAACGGCACGCCTTTGTTCCTGGAACTGGCAGCCAACCCGGCAGACGAGCGGGCTAATGAGATAAGTATGATTTATCGCGATAGTACGGACGATTATTGCACACATATTTGGAATGGAACGCAATGGTACAAAAACTCTACGTACATTTATGCATATAACACCACAAATGACTACGATAGCGGGTATCCAAGAAAAAAACTGGAAGTAGCTTACGAGCAAAATAACAGCCAGGCGGTTTTTTTCTTCGAGTCCACGCCAGATGGCCTTGTGACAACGCCAGCAACCTATACTTACAAAACTTGGAATGGAACGTGGGAGGCGGACACTGAATTTGGTACTCTGGCGAACTGGCAGGGCAGAGTTGTTTGGGCTGAAGTGAGGGCAAGGCGAGCTTCCGACCAGATGATTGTCGGCGGAATTCTTGCTAACGACACTGGCACTGGAGACAACGCGGGAACCGCTTTTTGGAACGGCACTACCATAGTCAACGGAACAATGTGGCCAAACAGCACGTTCAGAAGCGGCAGTTCAACAATGAACCTGCAACAAGCAGACATTGCTTACCTTAACCAAAGCAATTCCGCAGATTCGGGGGCGATTATGATTGCGTGGTCTTCTGCACTAAAAGACGTGAACGCGACTCAATACATCATTTGCGACAATCAAACCGCGTGTTTCGCAAACCAATGGCGCGGTTGGTACACGCCGACAGCAGCAACTTGCGGAACTCCGGCAAGCAACGGCAACCACAGCACGCTAGTAATGCTGCGCAACGACCCTAACAGCAACGACGTTATGCTCATTTGGAGCACTAACTCCAGCAACGAACCGATTTGCGGAGTGTTGTACAACGGAACTTCTTTCACTTGGGGCGCGAACTTCACGATTGAAGATTCCAACAATGTTCTGACCACGGCGCGGCCGTTCGACTTCGATTTTTACCGAGCTGCTGTGAATGTGAGCGTTTATTTCACGAGCATGCCGCCGTGGTACAACTCGACTGCCTTGCAATGCACGGGAACTGCCGACGATTGCTCGACTTTTCTAACGCAGGGAACTTGCGAAGTGCAAGCCGGTTGCGTGTGGCTTGGCGGAGTCGGTCCTTGCGTTGGTTCGCACCGCACTTGCGACTATTACCAAACTCAAACTTTTTGCGCAGGCAACACTTCGTGCGCGTGGAACGAGTTCAGCGGTTACCAGCCTTACGTTAACGCAACCCTCATCGACCCTGGAGAAGCGGTGTTGTTCCGCAGTTTTTGGTATGACGACATTGACTTGTACCAGTATCGGTTCAGTTGGAACGCAAGCCCCGCAGTTTGCGGCATATGGATGAACGGCAGCTGGACGAACTTCAACGGTTTTACCGCATTGTGGGCGAACTCTACCAACACAACTCCAGTAGTGTGCGAAGGCAAGAACATCAGCGCGCGCATCTACGCGAACGACTCTTCGGCGCTGCTCAACGTCACTTACCTCATCAACATTACTGTAAGAAACTACGCGCCTACTGTAAACACCACTGCGGAAACTCCCAACGCAACGCCAATCAGCTCGAACATTTGCACTAACGCCACTGTTTACGACATCGGCTCTGGAATCGACGACGTGTGGCAGAAAGTGTTTTACCCCAACAGTTCGATAGTCAACATCACTCTCGACAACGCGTCAAGCAAAGGCAATTGCGGAGGAGGTGCGGAAGTTTTCAGCACGTGGATTGGAGTCGGCTCTAAAGCTTCAAGCGCAGGTTTTTGCACTGGCTATGCAGACCCGTGCACTAATTGGAATGGAAACCAAACCGGCTGCCGAGCGCAGTACAGTTGCTCTTGGTTAGACCCAGTTTGTTTCGAGTTCGGACCAGTAGGCAGTCGTTCGTGCTCAGTCTTGAACACGTCTGCTTCTTGCGCTGGAAACGTTTCGTGCGTTTGGTCCACCAGCTTGTTCATCAACCAAACGTGGGCGAACGACAGCGTTGGAAACGTCGGAACTAACACCACTCAAATGAATGTGAGCATTTACATTCCGCCGTGGTTTCCGGCAGTCGGCGCGAACGACACCGCTCCCTTGCCTGACGGAAACACTTCAGTAATGTACAACGCGACGATTGCGGACGACATTGGCATAAGCGGTTACATTTTCAGTTGGAACGGTAGCGGTTGCACCGCAGGTGGAGGTGGACCACTGGTTATTGACCTTACCAACGACTCGTGGGTGTCATTCACTGCAAACAACACCAACGCAACTACCAGTAAAACAATTCTGGGAGCTTGCGAAGGAAGCGAGCTCGTTTGGATGTATTACGCTAACGACTCGGAAAACCATTGGAATGCAACCCGCCAGCAAAATTTAACAGTGCAAGACGTGCCGCCGGAAATTCCCGCGATGGCAGTCAATACCACCAGCACGAATGCCAACACGCAAATTTGCATTAACGCTACTGTCACTGACGTTGGTTCGGGGGTGGATTCGTCTGCGGTTACTGCGTTCATAGCGTGGCCGAACTCGACCACAGTGACAAGCTATCCTTTGACGAACTCGTCGTCTAAGGGAACTTGTGGTGGAGGCGGCGACATTTACAGCGCTTTCGTCAGCGTGGGTTCGAGAACCAGCCCTCCGAATTTGACGATAGACTCGATAACTGCTTACGACTTGGCTGGAAACGGGGCAACCAATGGAACCGCGTTAAACGTGAGAATCAACCCGCCGCCGTGGTTTCCTGCAGTTGGGGCGAACACCACTACTCCAAGCCCTGGCGACAGCGTCATGCACAACGTGACCATTGCAGACGACGCTGGAATAAGCGGCTACGTTTTCAGTTGGTCTGGCGGTAGCGCGGATTGCTTGAGTTTCGCAAACGACTCATGGGTTGATTGGACTACTTCTACTGGAGGCAACCAGTGCGGCGGAATTGCTTCGCCTTGCTCAACTTGGAATTTAGACCCAGTGGTGTGCTCAACACAACGCGGCTGTTGGTGGAACGGAGGGGACTTGAGTTGTGACGGAACGCACGCGGATTGCCCTACTTACACCGATTCAGCTTCGTGCAACGGAAACTTGACTTGCTCGTGGGGCAACAACACCAACGCGACTACCACTAAAACGATTCTGGGAGCTTGCGAAGGCAATGTAATAAGCGCTTTGATTCACGCGAACGACTCGGACAACGCTTGGAACATCAGCGGCGTCATCTCATACACCGTCTCAGACGTTAGTCCCGTGATTTTGCAATACGCGGTCAACACAACCAGCGCAACAACTTCGTCGCAAGTTTGCGTGAACGAGACGGTGACTGACGTGGGTGTGGGAGTGGACGCCGCGTGGGCTGCAATAATATATCCAAACACCACTCTAGCAACAATCACATTAGACAATTCAACATCCAAAGGAACGTGCGGAGGCGGCGGAAGCGTTTACAGCGCGGCATTCGGAGTGGGCATCGCACTCGGCCCTTTGCGCATAACCACATTTTCTGCTAACGACTCGCTTGGAAACACCATATCTAACAATACGCTTACGGACTTGGGGTATACTCTCAACGTCACTGTTCTCGCCAATAACCCGCCGTGGTTTCCTGCGGTTGGAGTGAACAACACCAACCCGCAGCCTGCTGAAAGCGTGATGCATAACGCCACTATTGCGGATGACGTTGGCTTGAGCGGATACGTGTTCAGTTGGACTGGAACGAATTGCACCACCTGGGCTAACGACTCTTGGGTTTCTTTCACGGCAAACAACACTAACGCGAGCGTAACGAAAGTTATTCCCAGCGCTTGCGAAGGAAAGCCGATTCAATGGTTGTTTTACGCCAACGATACCAACAGCGCGTGGAATGTTTCGCAAACGCAAGGTTGGGAGCAAAACTCTTCGATAAATGCTAGTTTGCCGAACATCGGAAGTCCATGGTCTGGTCCTAATGTTTTTCAAATTGGAACGCAAACTTTCATGCTTTCAGGAAGAGTTGAAGGTGGTTTTTTTGGTTTCGATTGGAACGGAACAGGATGGACACAAAACTCAACAATAAACGCGAGTTTACCGTACAGTCTTTATTACGGTTCGCCGTCAGTTTTTCAAATAGGTTCACAAACGCTCATGATTTCAGGAGACAACGCTAACGCGCTCTATGGTTTTGATTGGAACGGAACAGGATGGACACAAAACTCAACAATAAACGCAAGCCTTCCAAATTTTGGCGACCAACTTTCTCCTAGCATTTTTCAAATAGGAACGCAATGGTTCATGATTTTAGGCGAAAGCAACGGCGGTTTTGATGGTTTCGATTGGAACGGAACAGGATGGACACAAAACAAAACAATAAACGCAAGCCTGCCCGACCTCGGCTTAGTTTCCGTACCGAGCGTTTTTCAGATTGGATTGCAATGGTTCATGATTGCAGGACAAGTAAACGGCGGTTTTGATGGTTTCGATTGGAACGGAACAGGATGGACACAAAACTCAACAATAAACGCAAGCTTACCGGATATTGGTGATTCCTCTGCGCCTAGCGTTTTTCAAATAGGTTCACAAACGTTCATGATTTCAGGCGAGAATTACGGCGGTTTTTTTGGTTTTGATTGGATAGGGACTCCCAGGTACTTGGTGCAAAACGTTTCTCCCGTAATTTCTCAATACGCGGTGAACACTACCAGCACGCCTGCGGGAAACAGCATTTGCCTTAACGCAACTGTCACCGACGTGGGCGTTGGAGTGAACAGCGTTTGGGCTGCCGTTAATTACCCCAACCTTACACCCGCGACTGTTTACCTCGACAATTCTTCAAGCAAAGGAACGTGCGGAGGCGGTTCGAGCGTCTACTCTGCGGCGTTAGGAGTGGGAAGCACTGCCGGAACGCTATACATCATGTCATTTCAAGCGAACGACTCGCTTGGAAACACCGCGGTAAACACTACGCCTGCTGACCTCGGCTATACCATGAACGTCACTGTCTACACCGACAACCCGCCTTGGTTCCCGTCAACTGGCGTTAATCAAACTTCGCCTCAACCTGCCGAAAGCGTGATGCACAACGCGACTATAGCGGACGACTTCGGCCCGAGCGGATACATTTTCAGCTGGAACGCAACCGGAACCAGTTGCAACACTTGGGCGAACGACAGTTGGACGAGTTTTACTGCGAACAACACGAACGCCAGCATAATCAAAACCATTCCCAACGCGTGCGAAAACAGGACTGTCGGCTGGCGGGTTTACGCCAACGACTCGGTCGGGAAATGGAACGTGACTGCCAACCAGAGGTACAGCGTTTCGAGCGCAGCGCCGACAATCATTCAAGCATCGGTGAACACCACTCAAAAATACAAGAATTATTGGGTGTGCACCAACGCCACTGTCACTGACGTTGGCGGAGGAGTGGCGAGAGTATGGCAGACAGTAACGTTTCCCAACGGAACAGTTCGCAACATCACGCTTCAAAACACGACGATAATAAGCGAATGCGGAGGAGGCGGCGGAAGCAGCACGTGGTCGCAAAAAATAAATGTGGGGAATACCGAAAGCCCGCCCAACCTAACTGTGAACACCACTTGGGCTAACGACACTCTAGGGAACTTAGCTTCTTTGGCAAGCTTGTTGAACGTTACAGTAACCAACTACAGCAATTTCGGCCCGCAGTGGATTCGCGTTCGCGTGAGTCCGGTGAACCCGACCACCAATGCAAACGTGGTTTTGGCGAGCGAGTGGGTAGACCAGTCTGACACGAACAACTACCCGAATTCTTACGGTCCTGGATTGCGCGGAAACTTTACTGTCACGACCAACGCCACCAACTCTCGGTATACTAACTACTTGCAATTCGTTTCTTCTGATTACTACGGCGCGAGCACGTTCGGAAAAGCTTATTGGAAGGCGCAAACTTTCAACGTGCCTGCTTGGAACGCGTTTGCAACCGGCGCTACTCTACCGCCGATAGAACAGATTTGCTTGTTTATGCGCATGTCTTCCAACGGCGGGACCGGCGACGTGATTTACATCGACGTTTACGACGCGGTTGCGAACGGTTCAGTAAACAAAAACAGCAAAATAGCCACTTCCACTGTCGCTGCGCTCACTTCCACGACGTACGATTGGTATTGCGGAACTCTCAACGCTTCGACAACACTGACCGCGGGAACGAATTACACGATTGTAGTAAGCTCGCCGGGTTCTAGCGTGACGAACAAATACGCGGTTGCTTACGTCGGCTTGCTGGAAGACGCTTACCCTCTTGGCCGCTCTTGGTATTCGAACAACAACGGAACCAGCTGGCCTGTTTTCAACAGGAATTACGACTTTGCCTTCAGGATAATGTCCAAACCAATCGCAAGCGCAACTTGGAAAACTTTCAACGCGAGCGTGTGGGGCTACCCGCCTTACTTCTTGTTCAACACCACTCCAAGCGCTTTCTACAGGCAAGGCTCGATTGAAGATTTTACCAACGATTGGCAAGGCGCCACTCCAATCGGCTGGAACTATTCGTCCAACCCGCGTTTCATCAGCGTTAAAAACTCTACGTACTGCATTGCGGAAAACAACCCTGCAATGAGCATCGGCTTGCCTTGCTTGTATTTCAACGACTCCCTGGCTACAGCCATGCCGTCGATAAGCAGGATTTTCAACCCTGCTCCGAAGTACGCACAAATCAACTTCACCATGCTCAACCGCAACGCGAGCAACGCTCTTGTCGTTCGTTTTCTCACAACAGGAGGCCAGGTTCTCATGGCAGTCGCGATGCAAGGTTATAACTTCATTTACACCAACAGAACGACTTTCTACACTCTTGCGAACACGAGCAACTTGTTGAACGAGTTCATCAACGTTTCAATAAGCATCAACGCCAACCGCACCTACTACAACTTGAGCGTGAACGGCGTCACGAGAGTGAACAACAGGACGTGGTACACTACAGATTACGGCGGCATCGGCCGCATTCAAATCTATGGCTATAACAACACGTACAGGGGCGAAGCGTGGATTGCCAACATTTCAATCACCGACACTTTCTACGGCAACCAAAGCTGGGCCAACTACTCGCTCGCAACCCCGACTGACGCCGGGAGATACGCTTTCTTCATCAACGCGTGGGATACTGACGGCAACACGAACAACACGAATAACGAAACGCTTTGCGTCGGCTTGACAGGCTGCGCTGACATCATCTCGAAAATAACGAGTCCGGAAGACGGCGCGTTCGTCAACGGCAACGCAACTCTGGTTGTCGCCGACTTGTATTCCACTTACGAAATTGCGAACGTGACTTTCCAGAGAATCAACGCCAGCGACCCGACAGGCAGTTGGACTGCGCTATGCGTGCGCACTTCGTCGCCGTTCAATAAGTGCAATTGGGACGTGAGCGCGCTGCCGGACATGTCGATTTGGAAAGTCAACGCCATTGTTTACGACGTCTACGGAAACACCAACAACAACACCGACCAGGCGTACAACTCGACTTTCATAATAGACCACCGCATTCCGGCTGTGTTCAACCACAGCGTCACCTACCCTGCTGGCCAGGATTACGCCCGCGACGGTCAAAGCATCACTCTCAACGTGACGGTAACAGACTTTTCAGGCTCTGGAATCGCCAACGTCACTGTTGACACGACTGAAGTGAGCAGCTCGTGCGGCTCCGCAGCCAACATGACTCTTTACGAAGGCGGGGCAGGCACGAACCAAACAGGAGGCTGGAGCGTCACGTGCACAGTAACGCAAGTGTTGCTAGGCAATTACACTGGCCGCGTTACAGCCACTGACTTGGCAACGCCAGTCGCGAACGTGAACAACGGCACTTTCTTCATCATTCAAGTGTTCGACGCGCAGTCCAGCAGTTGCACTTACGCCGGTTACGGCGATTGGGTGATTCCGTCGGGAACAAACTGCTTGTTTAACAATACGCGTCTCAACGTGACCGGCAATTTCAACATTAGCGGAAACGCGACTTTTCTGAACACAAGTGTGTTGATGAACTCCAGCTTCGACGGCCAGTACGGCATCAACGTTTTCGGCAACCTCACGTCAAGCAACTCTACGTTCGACACCAACCAGACGGGAATTAACTACCGCTTCGTGGCTGAAACCGGCTCGTACTTCGAAATGACGAACACAACTGTTTCAAGCGCCGGGGTGGGCGACACTAACGGCCAGCGCGGCCTCACCATCCGCACGAACAGCTCGATTGTCAACACCAGCATTTTCCAAAACAACTACGTCGGGCTTTCGATTGAAAACGCGACTCCCATTCAATTCGCGAACAACACGGCTCAAAACAATTCTTATCACGGTTATTACTTGCGCGGAATGCAAAACGCGGTCTTCTACAACAACGACGCGTCGAGCAACGGCGGCTTCGGCTTGAAAGACGTTTCGGGCTTGACTAGCAACTATACGCAAAGCTTTTTCACGCAAAACGGCGAGGGCGGGGCGTTTTTCGAAGGCACCGACTATTCGACGATTGATTGGTTGCAAGCGACGATAACCAGCTGCAGTACAGAGTGCGTTGCGTTGAAAATCGAAGGCGCGGGAAACACTATCAACAACTCTGCGTTCAGCGTTACCGGAAGCAACAAGCTTCTGCAAGACGCTGGCGGAAACAACTCGTTTTACAACACGAACTTCAACACTCTCGATTCCAGCGTGCTTTTAGGCTTGCTTTCCAACGCACCCAACGACTACTTCAGAAACGTCACTTTCGGCTCTACAGGCTCCACTTCTTACGGCGCCGAGCTCGTAGTTTCGCAGTCTTCCGACAACGCGACAGTATACAACTCGACAATACCGCGAATGGACTTCCAGCAGACAGTCGGCCACTTGACCGCGGACTCCTACATTTCTTCTTACTTGTCGCTTCAAAACGGAGCGAACGTCACTGCCATAAACACGACAGTTCCCTCTTCCGTCAACTACACCGGCACAGGCAATTCTCTTGCTCGCTTGTGGCACGTCGACGTTTTGGTGCAGAACGTCAGCGCACCTCTGCAAGACGCGAACGTTTCAGCGAACGACACGAACGGCGCTCTAGTGCTGAACGCAATCACCACCAACGTGAGCGGACGGCTCGGCAATTGGCAGAACATCACCAATTACATTCAAACGGAAAGCGGAACTACGAACTACACGCCGCACAATTTCAACGCGTCGCACTACGGTTATTACACCAACTCCACGCAATCTACCATCACGCAAAGCAAGCTAGTTGTTCTGCAATTGACTGCAAGCATTGTTTGCGGCGCTACCCTCACGTCCGGTTTTACTTTGATTGAAAACCTTTACTCGAACGGCACGTGCTTTACAATAGGCGCGAACGGAGTCACGCTCAACTGCGTTGGCTTTACCATGACCGGCAATCTCACCGGCTACGGAATCAACATCACGAACTTCAACAGCACCACAATAGCAGACTGCAGCGTGACCAACTTTACAGCTGCTGTTTTCGCGCAAGCCTCGAACGGAACAAGCGCGTTGAACAACACGTTTTACAACAACACGATGGGCTTTTCGCTCACACTCGGAAATTCCACCATAACGAACAACACGCTCGCGGGCAACACGCACGCGATAGTGCTCAGTTCCACCACTTTCAACAACACGATTGAAAACAACACGCTTTACAACTCAGTCCAGTCCGACGTCAATTCTTCAAACGCAAACTTCGTTCTTTACAACAACACTATTCAACGCACTTACGGAAGCGTGCTTTTCTTCAACGCAACAAACTCGTCAAGCACGAACGAAGGAATCGACGCCGGCAACTTCAATATCTCTCTCGGCTTTGCAACTCTCAACTCGAGCAACTCCACCACGTTCAACACCACCAGCCGAATTTTCTTCAACTTAAGCTCGCTCAACCTCACAAGCCAACCGACGATTTATTGGAACGATTCTTTTGTCGCGAACTTGTCCGTACTATTGCCGACAGGCGTGGAATGCCCGGCTAGCGTTTGCAATTCAATAACTTGGAATTCTTCAACTGGAAATATCACGTTCACGGTGGCGAGGTTCTCGTCATACGGAATCGGGTATTGCGGAGACGGCGTGTGCGAGACTGGCGAAAGCCAGTCTTCCTGCCCTGTCGACTGTGGAAGTCCCCCTGGCGACGGTGGAACCCCAACGCCCACGCCGTCCGCATCACCCAATCCAAGCGCAAGCCCGACAGCTAGTCCAAGCGGAGGGCCGCAAGTTACTCCAATAGCCTCGCCGCAAGCTTCCCCGCCGTCCGGAAAAGTCATTGAAAGCGGGCCGATAAGCGGAGACGCGGTTTACTGTGTTGAACAGGCGCAAACAATCTTGCAAATCACTCGCAAGATATTCGTTTTCGAACGCACTACGCGATTGCCTGAAGGAATGCAAACCACTTTCACGACGGTAGTGCAGTTGACGCTGGAAAACAAGGGCACTGTAGATTTGCTTGGCGTCGAGTTGAGGGAAAGAGTGCCTCGCGAGCTCGGAGTGGCGCAAGGATTGAACTACACGCAATACCCCAAGAGTTTCGGCGACAACAACACCGCGTTGTGGGTGTTCGACTCACTCAAGGCAGGCGAAACGCGGGTTGTAAACTACTCGAGCGACACGCGGTTGTTAGTGGCGTTCCAGAAAGCGCCGGAAGTGAGGGTGACAAGCGCGAGAGCGGGAATCGCAAAAGAATTTGACTACAGTTGGTTGTACTGGATTATTCTCGCTGAAATAGCGCTGGCGGCTTACTACTACCGCCGCGGAAAAGTTAAAAAACGCGGAGAGAGTGAGAAAACGAGATGAACACTCCGCTCGTCTTGGGAATAGTGGTTTTCGCAATGTCTTTCGCGGCTGTTTATTACGTCAACCAAAACAGCGCCACTCAGTTTCAATTCACCCCGCCTTACGCTTTCGCAAGCGGCGGCGATCTGGTGAGCGTGCTTAATTCGCTGTTCTTCGTCTTCTTCTTCACGCTGTTGTTTTTCGGCATGGGCGCGCCGCTCGCGTTGGGAATCGAAGGACTGAAATACGCCTCGTTTTATTTCGCGCAAGCCATTCCGCTTTTCGACTTGTTTTACGTACTGCCCCAATTGATAGCCGCTTACTCGGCGGTTGTTTTGGGCACCGGCGCGCTGGCAGACTTTCAAGGAAAAGCCAGCCTGTTCGACTATTGGAAGGAAGGAATGAAGTTTTTCGTGGCTGCACTCGCTCTTACGGCAGTTCTCTTCCTCGTCCGGCCGTTCGTTTCCATCACTTTCTGAAAAGCTTTAAAGCGCCTTGCGAGTAACGAATTCATGCTCACTGCGCTGCTTTTCATCACCGACATTCTTGAAACCGCCCGCGAGCTTTACTTCGTGGTTCAAGTGATGACTTTCGCGTACATGTTATTCTGGCTGTACATGACGTTTCGCGACGCGCAGTTGTTGTTCGGAGTCGGGGCAATAGCCGCCGGCTACATTATTTTTCTGCACGGGCTTTCCTTTACGCTGCTTGCGATTTTCTTCCTAGCTTTCGTCGTAATGGGCAGCCAAATACAAATGCTCATGTGGTTCGGCCTCATGCCGCTGTTCGGCTACCAGCAGGCGGGCGACCGGTTTGTGAACGTAAAGGAAGCTGAAGAACAGCAGCAACAGCAGGAAGCCATGAAACAGCAAGTTATGCAGCGCATCATGGAAGGAAGCGCGTCAGCTGAAGAAAAACAGTATTTTGTAAACGAGCATGCTAGCAGCGGTTTGGAAGTCGGCGATACGGACGCCTTGAGAGGGGGTCGGGGCAGAAGGGGATAGAAATGGCGGTAATCTTGTTTCTTGAAGACGTTTTTCAAATTCTCGAGTACGTAAAGTGGGTAATACTATTCTACATCGCTTGGTGGTATTACAGCTGGTCGAAAGAACACCTTGCGTTTTCTCCGTTGCTCACGCTCGTCGTGGGCGCGATTCTGGTTTATTTTCTAGTCATCGAACACCCGATAATCGGAGGCCTAGGCGTGCTAGGCTGGGTGTTGCTCACTTCAGGCGTACTTTACTTGGTGCCGGTAGTCGGCAGTTTGTACAACACGTTTTTCGGAAAGAAGATGCGGTGAAAAAGGTGAAAATCAAATGGTCAGGGAACGCTTGAAAAAAATCGCGAAATACTACCGGCTGACGCAGCCGACTCGCGCGCAGTGGCACAGCACCACGTGGCGGATTATCGTCATTCTCTTGGCGATAGTCCTCTCGCTTTACGTCAACGATTACTTGCAAGGCAAGTATTTCCAGGCAGTTGAACTTCCTTCGGGAGTCGTGATTCTGGCCGACAAGCTCTTCTCGTGGTTCATGACCGGCGTTATTTTCGGCATTCTTCTCGTAGGCTTGATGTACGAAGGCGAGTTCATCATCGGCTTGAACAAGCTTACGCGCGCGTTGGAAAACAACGCGCAAGCCGAGCTCGACAAGATGTTCGGCTCGAAAAAAAGAAAAAAACGCTAGATTGGCTTGATCGCACTAATCGCAGCCAAACCACTAAGAATAAATTGTACAGCAATTGCTGCCAAAAGCAAGCCCATGATGCGCGAAAAGATTTCGCTTCCAGTATCGCCGAGAAAGCGCAGGATGACTTCGGACTTCCACAAGATTATCAGGGTGATTACGAGCGCAATCAAAGCAGCTGTTGCGGTTACGGCATAGCCAACTGTAGTAACGAGCAAAATCGCTGCAGTAAGAACGCCCGGCCCGGTAATCAAAGGAACGCCGATGACGACAATCGCCAAAGCGGTTTTCTTCTTTTCGCGCGGAAACGAAATGCCCATGACGAACTCGACGGCAATCAGAAACAAAATCACTCCGCCCGCAATCCTGAAGTGGTCGAGCGAAATGCCCATTACGCTCAAGAGGAAAGGCCCTACTGCAATGAAAGCGAAAAGCGCGGCGCCTGCTGAAAAAACCGCAGTGCGGGCTGCTTCAGCCCGCTTGGATGGCGAAAGCGAGCGAGTCATGGAGTGAAAAACCCCCACGCTGGCGAAAGGGTCCATGATGACGAAAATCGTGACGAAAGCCTGCACTATTTGAGACAACAGTTCCATATCGGATTAGTTAAAGACAATACGTTTTTATACGCTAGCAAGCACATTGCTTAACGCGAATTATCTGTTTTTTCGCTCGTGAGTTGAAAGCCGTTTTATGGGATTGAGACCTGCTAGAACTTGCCGCGAGGACAAGGGACAGCCTTGGGCCCGCATTTCCAAGCGCAAGCCGCGAAAGAGCTACATCAAAGGCGCACCTCACCCGAAAGTCAGGCAGTTCAACATGGGTTCCGACAAGCGTTACGAGATTGAAGCCGAACTGCGCGCCACTTATCCAGTGCGCATTCGCGACAATTCGCTTGAAAGCGCTCGCCAAGCCGCGAACAAGTGCATGGAAAAAAAGTTGTTCCAGAATTTTTATTTGCAAGTCGTTTCCTACCCTCACTTGGTGGTGCGCGAAGCCACTTCCCTCGGAGTTGCCGGCGCAGACCGCATTTCGAAGGGAATGAAACGCGCTTTCGGCCGCCCGAAGGGAAGAATGGCTTTATTGCACAAGGGCGATGCGGTTCTACGCTCTAGAATAATGAAGAAAGACTTGCCTGTTTTGAAGGACGCTTTCCGACGCGCGAGATTGAAAATGTCCGGCGACTTTACGCTAAACGTTCGCGATATTACCAACGACCCGATTAACCTCGCCCGCAAGGAACACGTTTTCAAGAAGAAGGAAGAAGAAAAGAAAGCCGAAGAAGCAGCTCCGGCCGCGGCGGCCGCAACTCCAGCGGCAGAAGGTGAAACTCCGGCCAAGGAAGAAAAGGAAAAGAAAGCGTAAAACTACTTTTTCAGATTGACGTACGCTCTAATAGCAGCTGCCCAGGTGGGGTTCACTTCGTATCTGCGGTAGTTTCCATGCCGTTCTTCCGCTAATATTCCCAGATCAGCAAGCTTTTTGAAGTCTTCTTTCACTCTGTTGAAAGTTCTTCTAGACAAGGCACGTTGCCCTTTTATGGTCCAATGCTCTCCACGCTCGGTGGGCTCTTTCAAGTTATTAGAAATGGGCACAAACCGCCCGCGCGGCATTCCCTTGCCGAGCATCAAGTGCGAAAGGTTGCGAATCGCCCGGTCGCTAGTCATTCCTGCTTCAATCAAACCAAGTATAGCCCTGTGCATTTTCGATCACCGTTGAAAGCGTTAAAAAAAACACGCTTTTATAGTCTTTCCTCTTAATGCAGTTGTGAAGGCGATATACTGGTTTTCAGAGCTAAGCAAAGATAATATAGCGGTAGCGGGAGGGAAAGGCGCGAACCTCGGCGAGATGTATAACGCGGGCTTTCCGATTCCCGAAGGTTTTTGCATAAGCGCTGAAGCGTATTTCGATTTCATAAAAAAGAACGGCATTGACCAGATTATTCGCGACAAGCTCGCGCGCTTGGATGTCAACGACACTCGCGCGCTTGACAAGGCGAGCGAAGAGTTGAAAAGCGCGATTTTAAACGCGAGAATGCCGCAAGACTTGCGAGCAGACGTAACGCGCGCGTACAACAAGTTGTGCGGAAGCGAGTTCGTTCCCTCGCTTTCCGAAGAAGTGTTCGTGGCAGTTCGTTCGAGCGCGACTGCTGAAGACCTGCCTGAAGCGAGTTTCGCGGGCCAGCACGAAACTTTTTTGAACGTGAAAGGCGCGGACGACTTGGCTGACGCTGTGAAAAAATGCTGGGCTTCGCTTTTCGGAGGACGCGCGATTTACTACCGCGCAGTCAATGGTTTCGACCACAATAAAGTCGGCTTGTGCGCAATTGTCCAGCGCATGGTGAACAGCGACAAGAGCGGCGTGATTTTCACCGTAGACCCGGTTTCGAAAGACGAAAATACGCTCGTAATTGAAGCGGGTTTTGGTTTGGGGGAAGCGGTTGTTTCAGGCGCGATTACGCCAGACCGTTATGCCATAGACAAAAACGAGCTTTCAATAATCGAGGCGAACGTCAACCTGCAGGAAAAAATGATTACGCGGGCGAAAGGCGGGGGAGACGAGTGGGTGGGCGTACCTGAAGAGCTTCAGGAAAAGCAAAAGCTTTCCGACGCGGAGATTCTCGAACTTGCAAAAATCGGCTTGGAAATCGAAAAGCATTACAATTCTCCTCAAGACGTCGAGTGGGCTGTTGAAGGCGGCGATATTTACATTACTCAAAGCCGTGCCATAACCACGCTGGACAAAAACAAGCGGGAAAAAACCGCGAGTGTTGTTGAAACGAAAGCTTCAACCGCGAACAAAAGCGTTTCTTCGGGAAACGTCATTCTCAAAGGTTATGGCGCTTCGCCCGGAATCGGAGTCGGGCCAGTTCGCTTGGTGCTGGACAAGAGCGAGTTTTACAAAGTCAACGAGGGCGACGTGCTCGCGACTAAAATGACTACGCCGGACGCGGTTCCGGCAATGAAAAAAGCAATTGCAATTGTGACCGACGAGGGTGGAAGCACGTGCCACGCCGCGATTGTTTCCCGGGAATTGGGCATTCCTTGCGTGGTGGGCACCATTCACGCCACTTCAACGCTGAAAGACGGGCAGATTATTACGGTGGACGCCAAGCGCGGTTTGGTTTACGACGGCAAGGTGGAAATTGCGGGGGAGGTTAAAGCCGAAGTGCAATCAACTACGAGCGTGGGCGCGCCTCAAGAAATAATCACGGGCACGCGCATCTACGTGAATCTCGCGCAACCGGAGTTGGCAGAGAAAGTCGCGTGCCATAATGTCGATGGCGTGGGGCTTTTGCGGGCAGAGTTTATGATTGCGGGGATGAAGAAACACCCGCGCAAGTTTATCGAAGAGCATAACGAACAGGAGTTTATAGACAATCTGGCGGAAAACATCCGCACTATCTGCGCTGCCTTCTACCCTCGTCCGGTTGTCTATCGCGCTACTGACTTTAAGACGAACGAATACCGCAATCTCGAAGGCGGGGCGGAATTCGAGCCGCAGGAAGAAAACCCGATGATCGGCTACCGCGGTTGCTTCCGCTACATGAAAGAACCAGACGTTTTCAGCATGGAACTGCAAGCAGTCAAGAAAGTGCGCGAAGAATTTAAGTTGAAAAATTTGTGGCTGATGATTCCTTTTGTCAGGCGTACGGGAGAATTGAAGTATGTGAAGGACATGATGGCTGCTGAAGGTTTGTACCAAACGCGCGACTTCAAGCTGTGGATTATGGTCGAGGTCCCATCGACGGTTCTAATCATCGACAAGTTTTTGGATTTGGGAATAGACGGAATAAGCTTCGGAACGAACGATTTGACTCAATTGATTCTCGGCGTCGACAGGGATTCTCCGCTTGTTGCTGAAGAATTCGACGAAAGGCACGAAGCTGTTTTGCGAGCGTTAAGGCACGTGATAAAGCGCTGCAACAAGCGCGGGGTTACAAGCTCGTTCTGCGGCCAGGCAGTAAGCGTTTACCCTGAAGTTGCCGAGGCGGTCGTGCGTTACGGAATTACGAGCGTAAGCGTCAATCCCGATGCCATCGAACTCACGCGCAAGATAATCGCTTCGGTCGAAAAGAAAATCCTGCTTGAGAAAGCGCGGGAAAAAGACGATTAGCCGACGACGGTTCCTTCTATTTTTTCCAAGTCGCGGAATTTGTCTTTTGAAGTGAAGAGGATTTTGATTTTGCTTCGCGCGGCGAGTTTGCACGCCACGAGGTCGAAAACGAAGTTGGTTCTCGCCCTGCGTTCGTCGAATTTCACCGCTAAATCTATGAGCTGTTGGTGCGAAAGCTTGTCAAAGCGCTTGGCTTTCGGGTTTGTTTTCGGGTCGGAATCGTAAACGCCGTCAATGTTGCTTACGTTCACTACCGAATCTGCGCCTATCGCTTCCGCATACAACACCGCAGTAGAGTCTGTAGTCAAGCCGGGGTGCATGCCGCCCGAAACAACAATTTTTCCTTTTTTCAAGAGGGGAACCGCATCGTCGATTTGCGTTACGACTCCAGACGCCGCGTTGCCGAGGGCTTTCAAAACAATCGCAGCATTCTCGCGAGTGGCTTCAATGGCAGCCTTGTCAGCGTAATAATCGCTCAACCCGCAAGCTCTTGCTCTCTCAGCAGCTTTTTTCGAAGGCAACCCTCCGCCTACAACCACAACCAAGCGGTTTCCTTGCGAAGAGAAGTTCTTGAAGATTTTTGAAACGCGAGCAATGAAAACGCGGTCCACAACGCCTTCTTTGTAGAGCGTCGAGCCGCCGAGCGAAACCACCACAATGTCGCGCATTTGAAAGAAACACCTTTCATTAAAAACGCCTGCGGGAAATATATTAAGTGCTGTTTCGAGCGGTTGCAACCGCGAGTTGCACTGCGCAAAACCTTCGGTTTTGCAAAGCCAGCAAAGCGTTGCTTTGCTTGGAACCGCAACTTGAGCAAACAAAGCGGTTTGCTCAACGAGGTGCGAAGAATGAAGGGATTGGAAAAAACCATTGTTGAAATCGACAAGATGCTTGGCGAGAAGGAAAAGCTTCAAGACGAATTGATTTCCGAAAGCCGCGAGATAGTGAGGGAGTGCGCCCGCGCGATCAAGGCAATACACTTGAATGAATTGAGTGAAGCAAAACGGGCGGCTAAAGAGCTCGACTCGAAAGTTGCGCGCTTGATCAAAAAACACGTTGATTTGGAGCACATCACTTCAACAGCGCTTCAGGAATACGTGGAAATCAAGGTTTTGCTTGCGATTTTGGAAAAGAAAGAAATTCCTTCCCTCCAAGAGTTGGGCGTGGATTACCGCGCCTTCCTCTCGGGACTGGCGGATTGCGTTGGCGAATTGCGCAGGGCGCTTTTGATTGCGTTGAAAAACAAGAAGCGCAAGGAAGCCGAATACGTTTTCGAGCAGATGGAAGGAATTTACGACAACTTGATGATTTTGAAATACTCTTCATCGCTGGTAGGCGCTTTGAAGCCCAAGCAAGACATGATTAGAAGCCAGGTTGAACGCGCAAGAAGCGAGTTATTGGAATTATGAATCTCGCAGAAGGAAACGCATTAGTCAAGCTTGCCAGAAAAACCGTCAGTGATTATTTTGAGAAAAGCAAGCGCGAAATAAAGCCGAATGGAGAAAAACAGGGCGTTTTCGTTTCCATCCACTCGTTTCCGCAGCGCGAGTTGCGCGGTTGCATCGGATTTCCGCTGCCGATTTATCCGTTGAGGGAAGCCGTTGCGCGAGCTGCTCTTTCCGCCGCTCTTCAAGACCCGCGTTTTCCTCCTCTCGAGAAGCAAGAGCTTGAACGCGTGGTTTTCGAGGTCAGCGTTTTGAGCGTGCCGAAAGAAACCACTGCCGAGAATGTGGCGGTTGGAAGAGACGGACTCATCATTGAATACCGCGGTTTTTCCGGCTTGTTGCTGCCTCAGGTTCCCGCAGAATTCGGCTGGACCGCGAATGAATTTTTCGACCATTTGTGCTTGAAAGCGGGATTGCCTACAGGCGCTTGGAAGAAAAAAGGCGTTGTTTTGAAATCGTTTCAAGCCGAGGTTTTTTGCGAAGCTAAACCGAACGGCGATGTCGAAAATAATTTGCGGTAAGCCTTGTGCCGGCCTGCTTTTTTCACGCCATTAACCGGTTGTTTTCGCAACAATCTTTGAAAGCCTGCGCCATTTCTTGAGCGCGTGCGTTACCAAACGCACTCCAACGCCTGTTGCGCCGAGGTTATACGGGCCTTTTTGCTTCGTCACCCAAGCTGTTCCAGCAATGTCAATGTGCGCCCAGGGAGTGTTTTCGCCGACAAAGTTTTTCAAAAACATCGAGGCGGTAATGGTGCCTGCAGTGCCGTCGCCCGTGTTTTTCAAGTCCGCGAAATCAGACTTTATTTTTTCGGCGTATTCTTCCCATAATGGCAATCGCCACACGCGCTCGCCCGAATAATCGCCGGCGTTTTTCAAGCGTTCCGCCAGCTCGTCATTGTTCGAAAGCAAACCAGACGCGACGTCGCCCAAAGCAATGATGCACGCGCCGGTGAGGGTAGCCACGTCGATTATTGCAGACGGGCGGTATTGCTTTTCGGCGTAAGCAATGGCGTCAGCCAGCGCAAGCCTGCCCTCCGCATCCGTATTCAAAATTTCGATTGTTTTTCCGGAATACGCTTTCACCAAGTCGCCGGGCTTTGATGCAGAACCGCTCGGCAGGTTTTCAGTAGCTGCAATCACGCCGACAACGTGCAAAGGCAGGCGCAATTCGGAAGCGGCTTTCATTATTCCCAAGACAGCGCACGCTCCGGACTTGTCGAACTTCATCTTGTCCAGGTCGTGCGATTGCTTGAGGGAAATTCCGCCGGAGTCGAAAGTAATGCCCTTGCCGACAACGATAATGGTGTCCGAAGCGTTTGCAGGATTCCACTCGAGAATAATGAGCTTGGGCGGTTGCACGCTTCCTGCGCTTACACTCAAGAAAGCGTTCAATCCCAGCTTTTGCAACTCTTTCTTTTCCAAAACGCGCGCTTTCAGCTTGTGAGTTTTCGCAAGCAACTTCGCTTGCTCCGCCAAAAACGTCGGCGTGGCTTTGTTTGCCGGTTCATTGTCCAAATCGCGGCCGTAATTCGCGCAAGCGCAAATCAACGCGGCTTCATCGACAACTTTCTTAGCCCCGACCGCATCCGACGGGACGAAAATCGAAACTCCGTCAACGATTTTCTTCTTTTCATCCTTGTCTGGGGTCTTGTATTTCTCGAAAGCGTAATCGCCTAGAACGCACGCTTCCGCGCAAACGCGGCCGAACTCCTGAACCGGCGTATTGTCAGGGCAAGAGAAAGCGATGGTCTTGCAATCCAACGTTTTCAAGGCGGAAAAGGCGTTGGCGCACGAGTTTCGCATTTTATCGCAATCGAAAGCCGCTTTTTTGCCCAGTCCTACCAGCAGTATTTTCGAGAAAGGCGTGCGGAGGAAAAGCGTTTCGTCTTTTTTGCCGGAAAATTCCTTTTTCTTGAACGCCTGCGCAACCAAGCCGCCGGTTTTCCTGTCCAAAACAACGAATTTTTGCGGATCGCCTTCGAAAGCGAAGAAAACCAAGCCGTCCGCACTCGCGTTTTCCGCGTTTCCGAGCGAAATTGAAAACTTCAAAAACACCACCCCATGAGGTTATTATTAAAGCGCCGTAATATAAAAAGAAGAGTGAAAAAATGCTGGATTTGCGCTTTGTAAGGGAAAACGCCGACGTTGTCCGCGAGAGTTTGCACAAACGGCAGGACAAGCCCTTGCTGTCTAAATTTGAAAAACTCTTGGCTGAAGACAAGGAACACCGCGTTTTGAACGTCGAGGTGGAAAGCCTGCGCGCGGAACGCAACAAAATTTCGCGCGAAATCAACGAGCTCGTCAAGCAAAAGAAAGACGCCGACGCGCTTTTGAAAAGAGCGAAGGAAATTCCCAGGCGCATTAAAACCGCTGAAGAAAAGGCCGAAAAACTGCACGGCGAAATCGATTTCATTCTAATGCGATTGCCCAATGTTTTGCACGAGAGCGTGCCTTTCGGAAAAGGCGAGGAAGACAATACCGAAGTGAAAAAATGGGGGATGCCCAAGAAATTCGCCTTTGCTTTGAAAACGCACGGCGAGTTGGCTGAAGAATTGGGCGGGGCGGATTTCAAGCGAGCCGCAAAAGTTTCAGGCGCGGGATTCGTTTTCGTCAAAGGCGCTCTCGCTTTGTTGGACTTGGCGCTCCAGCGTTTTGCAATCGATTTCATGCTCAAACGCGGTTTTACCCTGGTCCAGCCGCCGTTGTTGATGGAACGCAAGCCTTACGAGGGCGTTACCGACTTGAAGGATTTCGAAAACGTCATGTACAAAATCGACGGCGAGGAAAAGTATTTGATTGCGACGAGCGAACACCCGCTGGTTGCGCAGTTTCAAGACGAGGTTTTGGAAGAAAACGACTTGCCGATTAAACTCGTGGGCGTGAGCCCGAACTTCAGGCGCGAGGTTGGAGCGCACGGCGTGGATAACAAAGGCTTTTTTCGCATGCACCAGTTCAACAAGGTCGAGCAAGTGGTGGTTTGCAAGCCGGAAGAATCGTGGGAGTGGTTTGGCGAAATCAACGCAAACACGGAAGCGATTTTTCAAGAGCTTGAGCTTCCGTATCGCATTGTCAGCGTTTGCACGGGCGACATCGGCATTGTGGCTGCTAAAAAACACGATTTGGAATTGTGGATGCCGCGAGAGCGGGCGTACAAGGAAGCTGCGAGCTTGAGCAACTGCACTGCTTTTCAAGCAGCGCGCTTGGGAATCAAATACCGCATTGGAAAGCAAGGTTCCGCAGAAGAAGCGAAAGAATTCGTACACACTCTCAACGCAACCGCGCTCGCAACCAGCCGCGTTCTGCGCGCTATTCTCGAAAACTTCCAGAACGTGGACGGCACCGTCGACATTCCCAAAGCCCTGTGGCCTTACATGAACGGATTGAAGAAAATCTCTACGCCAGATTCTCGGGCTTGACATATTCCTCGTTGAAGACGACTTTCTTCACTTCGGGAACAAATTGCAAGAGCGTTTGAATGCAACGCATTTTCGCGACTATAAAATCAGCGCCTTTGTTGGCAGCCGCGTTTGCGCTGAAGGTCGCAGTGTCTCCAGCGAATTGGCTGGTCACGCCGGTTGCGAAAGAGTCTGACGCTATTGCTTGGACTTTTTCAGCGGGAGTGAAGAACGCCTTGATGATTTTGAAAGCATAGACGACAACTTGTCCTGCAAGCGGGTGGTTGAAATCAACGCTCACTCGACCGCCTTCCACGCTCGAGATTCTGCCCATTGTTCCGTCGAAATCAAGAACCATTCCAGGCAAGGGAGTAATGTTTTGTTCCTTAAAGCGAGCAATGGGAACTAGCTTTACTAAATCAGCATTGCGAGGCCCGAACGCTTTTTCAGCAGGAACTTCAACTGTTTTCTCCGTTGCCGGAACTGCAGTCAAAAGCGCGTCGTCCAAACCCGGGAGAACTTGTTTCTTTCCAGCCACGACGAGAACAGGGCCGTACTTCGCCTTTTCGTTGAAAACTCCGTTTTTCTTCGCTTCTTCCGAACTCGTAGTGTCGAAAACCTTGCCTTCTTTCGTCCTGCCGGAATAATCGAGCAAAACAAAATCTCCTTCGTTAACCATTCGTCAAAACACCTCGATTTATTGGCTTGCGTTAGTCGCGTTTTCAATTGTTTGGTTTTCTACTGCAGCGCTTTCGTCTGAAGCTGGTTTCGTTTGGTTGGCTGCCTGAGTCGCGTTGAAAGCGCTCAAGTCCACCTGTTGAATCGCCAGGCTCGTGATGCTGCCGTCCGCCTGGAAGTCTGCGACGATGTAAACCTGAATTTTCTCTTGGGTGTTGATGTCTGCATTCACGTAGCCGACCACCTCTCCGGCTGCAAACTGGTAAGCGCTTATCGTGGCGGTTTGGCCGTTTGAAAGCTTGAATTCCGCGTCTTTTTCGAACTTCAAGAAAGCGCCGCGGTAGAGCTTGAATTCGCCCACGCAGTTCGACTCAAGCACTTTCCTGACGTCCGCAATTGTTTCCCTTTGCGAGCGCGAGAGCGAGATTTGAATCAAGTGAAGGTTGCTTTTTGGAGAAGCGACGTCCATCACGCCAGAAACGTTTTTCACTTCGCCAATCATTTTCCCGGACGGAATGCATTCGGCGAAAAGCTGTAGGGTGAAGCTCTTGATGGTCGCGTTTGCAACTGCCTCTCCGCGAGCCGCCTCAAAAACCTGGACAGACGGCGACGGCTGCTCTTCGGTTTTCGGCGAGTACAACAACGGCCAGAAAAACTCGATGAAGAAAAAAGCTATCAGCAAGATAGTGCCGTACTTGAGTATGTCTTCGCGCTTGATGTTCATGAAAAAACCACTTTAAAATTTACGGGCAAACGTCTACCAGCCTGGCGGTAAGGTTTTCAGCCAATTGGTTTTGAGGCGCGTTCTGGTCGGGCGTTAATTCCCTTATCTTATATTCAATCAAGAAAGTCCAGTTGAAGCACTCCATTTTTGCGTCGTAAGTCTTCACTCCAACTGCTCCCAAGTCCAAACTGAGCGAGAACGACTTGGTTTTGTTGGAAGACAAACCCTGGCGCGTCACGATGGTGTCGAAAGCGCTCCACGCGTTGTAAGGCGAACGCCGGAGGAATAGGGCGTAGGAAAACTTTCCGCTGGTCGTAGTTGCTGAAAGAACTTTCCCGTCGCCCGATTCAAACCAAGAGGGGCTTGTAGAAAACGTTTTGCGTAGAGCGTCGTCAACAACATCGCGCAATTGCGTCAAATTTTCTATTGAAGGCGCTTGCGGCGAGGGCGACGGCAGAACTTCGGGAGTCGGCGTAGGTTCGCATATCACTACTGCAGCGCAATTTGCAGTGCACTCGCCGGTTATGGTTTTTTCATACCCCGCCGGACATTCCGTGTCGAGAGTTTTGCACGCGCTTCCCTTGCAACAAAGATTGTCTTTGAAAACGCACGTTAAAGGCGAGGGCATTGCGCTAGGCGATGGTGAGGGCGATGCTTGCGGCGCGGTTTGTTGAACGCAACCCGCGAGCAACAAAGCAATCAAACCAAACAAGAGCACTAAACGCATGGGAAAACCACCTGTTAGAATCGTATTGTCTAAACTAAGCGCGAGAGGGGATTAAAAACTTATTATTGCGACAAGGAAAAATGAAAAAGAGGGGGAAAAGAAAGAGAAAAGAAAAAAAGGGTTTAAGGCAGTTTTTTACGCTGCCTTTATTGTGCGCGTGTGTCTTACGAACGGCCTTGAATGCTGTCTTTGTTGGACGCCATCCAGCTGATGAGGGCGTTCGCCGCATCCATCGTGTCGCTTGCTTTCCAGCCTGCAACAACTATCTTGTCTCCCGAAACCTTCACAAAAGCTTCGTCACCAGAGGCGATGGCAGTCGTGCCGCCCAAAACTTGGGAAGCAACGCTGTTCACCATGGGTCCTCCGATCACGATGAGGGGTTCGGTTGTGGATGCTTGCGAGTCCAACACGACCAGCGGGGTGATGGCAGTGTTCAGGTTCACGACAGAGTCTGCAGTTGCGACAGAAGCCTTGAGGTTTTCAACGCCGCTAATCGCTCCGCCAGCAACTCCGCCTCCTGCGGTAACGCCTTTGACCGTAACCTTGTAACCAGCGTCGTTCAAAGCGTCTTCTCCAACCTTGAAGTCAGTGGTGGCAGTGTTGCCGGTCGTTGCAGTTCCAGCCTTGGACAGCGTGTACAACGCGTGCGCCAAACTTGTGGCGTACTTGATGGTAGCGCTGGTAGAGCTTATGCTTTCTCCCTTGCTTCCTCGAGTCGAGACGTAGCCAGCTTCGTATGCGGTACCGCCGTAATAGAAGTAGGTGGTTCCGCTCGCGGTTGCTATCCTGGGGTTGGCTGCTGACGGGCTGTCGACGAAGAGCTGCCAGCTGCTTGTGGTTCCGTTGTCGTTGTCAAACTGCTCTTCCGGAACTCCGATTACTTCGTTTCCAGTAGTCGGCGCTTGGAATGTGGTCGTGCCGTTCAAGTTCGTGGAGTTGAACTTCATGTACGTCGTTCTCGAAGCGTAGGTGTAAGGCACGTAGTTCAACGTGACGTTGTACCTGATGGCAGTGCTGCTGGAAGGCAGCGGGCTGGTGAGTTTGATGCCGACAGGCAGAGTGACGTTAACTCCTCCGGCGGTACAGGACGCGTTGAACGTACTCGCGGTCGAGTTCACGAAAGTGGAGTTTTGCACTGTGGCGCCAGTGCTGCTGAAGTTCATCAGCAACGCAGCCTTTGCGCTAGCTGGAGTGCCAGACGCGTCGTAGGGGAATGTGGCAAGTGTTGGGAGCGTGCCCTCGCACGCCGTGCTGGTGGCGTTCTTGACGACCATTCCACTGGCGTTGCTTCCTGCCGAGAAAGTCAGCGAGGTTAGGTTGTCGATGACCAAAATACCCTGCGACTGATAGCCGCTTGTTGAGCAGTAGTATGGCGTGAAGTAGCCGTTGGTGTTTTGGTAGAAGATGGTGCCGATTCCCGCTGCGCCGACGTTCGCTCCATCAGTTACATAATAGATGGTTTGGGCGTTGGTGTCGCTGAATTGGAATGGTGCCGAAAGTAAAGAGCTGATGCGCACGTACGACTGTTCCAGAGTGGTGGCGTCAGTTGCCGTGACCGGGAAGTTTCTCGAACCCGTTCCGAATGACAGCGTGTCGTAGGTGACCGGCTCCAAGCCGTTGAAAGTCAGCTTCATGAGCTGGGGCTTGTTGATGTACGCCACTGTTCCGCCTTCGGAAACGTCGTCAATGACAATGCGAGTGAGTTGTAGCCTCGAAATCGAGGAGCCGTAGCCGCTTCCGCCGGGCACGATGGTTACAGTCCACTGCGTGTTGTCCGTGTCAACGGTGTTTCCGGTTGTGAGTGTCAGCTTGTCAGAGTAGATGCTTACTTGAGCGTAGTTGTTTCCGCCGAGACCGCTGAATGCAGTCCACAAGTGGATGACAACGCCGCTCTTGCTGTACTCGTTGGTTCCGCTTTCCTGAAGGGTCGCGGTGTCAATCTTGTTTCCATCCTTGTCGTAAATCTCGAAGGTGACAGGCGGCTGCATGTTGGTGGAGGTCGCCAAGCCGGAAATGTCTGCGAGCTTGACTTTCACGCCGTTCGGCGCTACAGCCTCGTCTCCGATTTGCATGAACTCTTTGTACTGCACTTCCTTGCCGAGAACTATCGACGTAGGTGCAACTGAAGCAGATGCTCCCGGGGTTATGGTTTGGATGACCCAGTCGCTTCCGAACAGCTTGATTTTCACGCGGTGCTTGTCAGTCTGGTACTGGTCTTCACAAGCAGCTGCTGTCAAAATAGCTGATGGAGTTGCGTCGGTGCAGTATTGAATGGGGTTGGTGAACTGCGCTTCGTAAGCGATTTGCCCGTTCTTGGCTTTCACTGCCTTGGCGCTCGTGTCGTACGCGGTGTTTGCGTACAAGAAATAGCGCTCTTCCTCGGTGTAAGTCTTGGAGGAAGTGGAGTCAGTCACGGTAACCTTGCTGACGAGTTGGGGGGAGTCGTAGTTCGTAACCTTGCGCCCGTTGGTTGTTCCGTCGGTGCTCAAGATTGACGAAGCTCCAGTGTACTGCGACTTGGTGTCTATTGTGTTGTAGCTCAAGTAACCGCCGACGTACGTCTTCATTTGGTAGGCGACGTTCGGGTTGACTCCTGGAGTCGTGACTTCCAAAGATGCGGCAGCAGTGCCTGTGCCGGCTGTTCCGCCGGAGACACCCAAGCCTTCGATGCCCAACACGGTAATGTCCTTTGCTGTGTAAGCAAGGTTACCAATCATGGCAGCTATGTTTGCAGCAGCCACTGCGTCGGACGGTTGGGCTAAGCTACCCATCACGATCTTGACGTTCGGCTCTCCGTTCGAATAGAACGGAAACGACGCCAGACCAGTGGAGTCTGTTACAACTGCGCCAGCGAATGCGGCTGCAATCATTGCAGCGCCTGCGCCGACAGCAGCGATTTTCTTTACATTTACACTCTTCACGTAACCACCTCGGGCTTTCGCCCGGTTGTGTTTTCTTTTTCTTTTTCCCTATAAAGGAAATTCACAAGCCAAACCCGCGTGAAAACGCATTGCGCAAACACACTATCCTAGCGGCTGCGAAAAAGCCACGCACAGTGGGTTAACTCATGCCCATCTATAAGCCAAAAACGGTTTTTAAACCTAGCGGTTGTTACGGCAACTGACGAAAACTCCTTCTGCTACGCTTGCTGTTTAAAAATCCGCGCTTCCCGTAATCGCCGCACTAATTTGGGGTAAGCGCGTTGACTGTCGAAAAAGCTCTTTACCTGAAGAACGGCGTCCGAAACGGTGATGTCCGCCTCGCCGATTTTCAGGAAAGCGGAGTATTCGCCTTCCACTTCCTTGTCGCCCAGTTCGCCGATAAGCTCGCCGAAGCCCTTTTCTGCGGCTGCTTCGAGAAAGGCGTGGTGCAGGAAGAGCTTGAGCAAACCGGACCTGTTGGCGAGAGCCTGGTTTTGAAGCTCGTTTTCGGTTGTGCCGGGTTGTTCCAACGCCCGTAACACGCACGCTCCGATGTTCACGCCCTTTAATCCTTCAATATAATTGCGCACGAACGCTCCTTTCTGGCCAAGAGGCTGGTGCAACACAACCGGAATGCGCTTGCCGTACTCTTCATCGGAAGGCGGGTCGTAGAGCGGGTTGGGAAAGAAAAACCGAGCTGCGTTGCAGTACAAGCCGTCTTCAATCCGGTAGTCAGTGGGAAAGAAGCAATACTTTTCAGCTGCAGAAGCGTGAACGCCCAGGTTTCCGCCTTGAAAGCCTCCTGCCCGCCACAAGCCGTCTTGCTCGTCCGGCAGGCCTTCGAAAGCTTCCTTCAGCTTTTCAAGGGCGAACCTGCGCTTGACGGCGCCGTCTTTATACGCTGTAAGCACGAGCTCGAGCTTTTGCACTATGCTTGAAACAGCCGTAGTGCGTCCGATGTATGCGCCGGGGATTATCAGACGCTCGTTTTTGAAGAGAAAATCAAAGCGCGCTATGCAGTCCCTGTCCGGAAGCGTGTCGTCGTCGAAAAAAACGCAGTGCGAGTTGTCAAGCGCAGCCAGGCAAAGCCCGATGTTGCGCACTCCGCCGTATTTTCCTTCAAACAGAAAAGCGGATTCAGGCGCAAACGAAGCGATTTTCTCGCGAAACTCTTCCTCGCTCATGCCTTGCGCACCTGTTTTTTCCAGCAATTCGGTTGCTTGCGCGAGCTCGGCTTGCGGCATTACCGCCCGAAAAACGCAATCCGCACCCTGCTCTTCGGCTGCCTTTACATACGCAGGCAGGCCTTTCTCCAGCAAAGCAGGCCTGTTGGACACCATGGTGATGCTAATCATAGCCAAACAATGTGCGCCGCTGAACTAAAAATAGCTTTCTTTGAAAGGGAAAGGGTCGGCGGAGTAAGTCGAGCAAACTGCGGTTTGTATCTTTCGCAGTTTGCGAGAGCTGCACTGAGCAAATCCCGCAGGATTTGCGATGCCCGCAAACGCCGAGCGTTTGCTGGGGTTCGCAAACTGCTCAACGCCGGGATGCACCAAAACCGAAGGTTTTGGGCAGGCGCAAAACGACGCGCGTTTTGCTGCCAACCGTAGGTTTTCCCTTCGGCTTACGTTTGTTACTACCGTTAAGTTTATAAATTATCAGCCATATATAATTACAGTTGAATCCCCCGCAAACCGTCGGTTTGCTTATTTCGGAAATGCCGTGCATTTCCTCAATGGTGGAAAAAATGGCTGTAATGACCACTAATCTGGCTGAATTGAAGAAAATGGTGAGCGAGAAGCAAGGCGATTTTCAGCCCGCCAAAAAGTGGGATTACGCGCCGATGTTCGTTCCTGTTCAAACCGAGGGCCGTCCGGTCTTGAGGGTGGAACGCAGGCAGGATTTTATGGACCGTTCGCTCGGCCAGTGGAGGACTAAAATCGTGGCTCGCGTGGGCGGAATCGCCCTTGGCGTGGCTGCGTTGGCTTTGCTCGCTTTCAACGTTTTCTTGGCAGCCGGAGCAGCCCTTGCGGCTGGTTGGGTGTACGGTGCGTACAAGCGCGAGTCGTTCTTCTTCGACATAGTCAACAAACGCAGGGAGATTATGGAAGGCACTTAGAGGTAATTGAAAATGGAAATTCCAAGTCCAAGCACTGTTGCGGTGCAAACGCAAACAACCAGCGTGCAAAACCGCAGTTTCCTTCCTATTTACATCAAGCCCGACGCGCCTCCTTTCATGAGGCAGCACAAGCGTTATGATTATCTCGACGAGTACGTCGGTTTCATGAAAGACGGTTATAAATATACCATCAAAGGGATTTTCTACTTCGGTCTCGGCTTAATCACGCTTCCGGTTGTTCCCGCAGGAGGCTTGCTCATGATTGCAATGGCAGCTCGCTATCAAGACATGGCGTGGCTGGACAATTTTATCATAAAGACCTTCGGAAAGCAAAGGTCGGTAGTGTTGGTGGATTGAAATGGCTTTTGAAACGGCTTCAAAACCGAAAGAACCGCATCCCGCAATGGCGTTCATGTCCCTGCTTGAAGACGCGGGGCTAGTGAACATCGCCAACCGCGGCAGCACGTTCTACGACGGCATGGGGCACTTGGCGTTTCCCTACCTGCCGGACTGGATGTATCACGCGATTGCGTTGATGACCGGCGCTTACGCGCTGATGCAGCTCAAGGTGTTTTAGAATGAAATACGAGAAAGGCATTTCTGCTTTCGAGAGGAACATCAAGCCCGTTGCGGCTAAAAAAGCGGAGTTGGAACTAGGTCCGCAAAACATCAACATGTTCGTTCCCATGCAGTCGAAAGGCGAGTTTGTCGACGGCACTCCGGTCAACACGCTCATGGTCAAAACCAGGGGCGAAGTGTGCAGCGAGTGGTTCGATGGCGGTTTGAAAGCTGGTGCCCTCGGCAGTGCTTACACCGCATATCTCTACGCCATTCTCGCTTTCATCGGCGTTTTGCTTTTCTACAACATCAACATTTACGTCAGCGCGGTTTTCGCTTACCTCGCCGGAGTGTGTTGGTCGAAATTGCTAACGTCTTACGCGTGGAACGCGGTATGGTTCCGCGGAAAGTCGTTAATCAGCACGAAGTAAGGTGGAAAAGATGGTTGGAAGTCAAGACGTAAAAAAGATGGCTGGAAGCCAAGAAGTAATGCTGTCGGGAACCGTTGCCGAAGCGAAGCGTCCAATGCTCATCATGGGCACTAGGTACGACTACATGATGGACAACCTGCCCGAGTACAAGAAATACATTCGCTTCAGGATTTACGCAGCCCTGGCCGTAATCGCGGGCATCGTGCTTTTGTTCATCCAGCCCGTGCTCTCAATCGCCGCGTTCTTTCTCGGAACTTACTACTACCAGCTTATGCGCCTGCAAAAAATCCGTACCATCGGTTCCATCAGGACCGTGATGATAGGTCATTAAGCAGCAGGTTTCTTTCTCTTTTCTTTTTGCAAACGTTTTAAAACGTTGGGGCAGAAATACATTCAGGCACTTTGCCCTATTTCTTGAACAAAATTTTCGCGTTAGAAACTAGCATTCAGTTTGGCGGGTGGGAAAATGTCGAAGTTTGTTTTCGTTACAGGAGGGGTTTTAAGCTCGCTGGGCAAAGGCATTCTCACCGCATCAATAGCGAAGCTCTTGAGGTCTTCAGGCGTTAACGCGAACGCGATGAAAATCGACGTTTACCTGAATTCCGACGCCGGCACGCTGAATCCTTTCGAGCACGGCGAGGTTTTCGTCACTCAAGACGGTTTCGAATGCGATTTGGACGTTGGTAATTACGAGCGTTTTCTCGGAATATTCGCCAAGCGCGAGCAAAATTTGATGATGGGACAGGTTTACAAAAGCGTTATTGATAAGGAACGGCGCGGCGATTATCTTGGCAAAACGCTTCAAATGATTCCGCACGTCACGAACGAGGTTAAGCAACGCATTCGCCACGCTGCCAAGGTAACGGAAGCCGACGTTCTCGTGGTGGAATTGGGCGGGACTGTTGGCGACATCGAGAGCGAAACAGTTCTTGAAGCCATTCGCCAAATGCGTTTCGACGGCGATGAGGTGCTTTTCGTTCATCTTGCGCTGGTTCCAACCATAATCACGGGCGAACAGAAAACCAAGCCGATGCAACACTCCGTGAAAGCTTTGCTTTCCGCAGGCATCCAGCCCAACTTGCTCGTAGCGCGCAGCGACAAGATGATTCCGAAAGAAATCCGCAACAAGCTCGCTTTGTTTTGCAACGTTTCTCCCGAAAGCGTTTTTTGCTCGCCCAACGTGGAAAGCATCTACGAAGTTCCGCTTGTTTTGCAAGAGCAGAAAATGCACGAGGACATCGCGCAAAAACTTTGCCTCAAGCTGAAGAACGAGGATTTGGCTGAATGGAAGGAAATCCTTTCGCGCAAGCCGAAAACCGAAAAGCGAATTGCGGTAGTGGGGAAATACGCCACTGCGAAAGACACGTACACGAGCGTTTTCGAAGCAGTTCGCCACGCTGCCATTCACAACGGCGTGCGCGCGGACGCTGTTCTTCTGGATTCCGAGAAAATCGAGGCTGGAAAACAATCGCTCGACGGTTTGGATGCGATAATAGTTCCCGGCGGTTTCGGAGGACGCGGCGTGGAAGGAATTATTCAAGCCATTCAATTCGCGCGCGAAAACAACGTGCCCTACTTGGGATTGTGCTACGGGCTTCAGCTTGCCATTGTGGAGTTCGGCCGGAACGTTTTGGGCTTGAAAGGCGCGCACTCTACCGAAATCGACCCCGCTACCAAATATCCCGTCATCGATTTCCTGCCCGAGCAGAAAGCGATTTCCGACAAGGGCGGAACTATGCGCTTGGGGGCGTACGAAGTTAAAGTAATCAAAGGCACGAAGGCATTCGAGCTTTACCAAAGCGAAAGGATTTTCAAGCGTTTTCGCCATCGTTATGAAATCAACCCCGAATTCGTAGAGCGTTTCGAGAAAGCGGGATTCATTTTTTCAGGAAGAGACCCCAAGCGCGAGATTATGAAGATAGGCGAGCTTTCGAGCCACAAGTTTTTCATCGGCACGCAGGCGCATCCGGAGTTCGACTCGCGGTTGGAAAAGCCCGAGCCGTTGTTCGACGGCTTGATTAAAGCAACTTTAGCCTAGGCCGCTCGCAAGCGGCCTGCGCGGGCTTAGGCCGCCGCACGTAAGTGCGGCCTGCGCAACGTTTCCTAGACCGCCAACCGCAGTTGGCCAACGCAACGTGTCCTAGACCGAGCAAATCCTGTTTGGATTTGCGAAGCCCGCAAACGCACAAGCGTTTGCTGGGCCGCCGCACCGCTGTGCGGCAAACGCAAGAAGCAGCGGAAACCACGCCTGCTCGCGAATAAAAGCAACTCGCGGCTTTTCATTTGCGTGAACGACGTTTTCGAAGGTTTTCATTACGACGACGATTTTCAACTGGTTTTGACTATTGCGGGCGAAGAGAAAAAAATCCTTATCGGCGGCGAGCTGCGCTTTTCCTTGAGCGACGAGAAATACTGCGTAGAGTGCGGCAAGGAGATTCTTCATGATTCGCTTTGCTACGAATGCGCTTTGGCTGACGAGAAGCAAGCGTGTTTGAAGTGCGACGGTTCGCATTGTTTTCAAGATGATGCTGAAGCGCGCGCGTTTTGCGCGAATAATGCGTATTGCGTTTACCTCGCTTCTTTCGGCAGCATTGTGAAGGCAGGAGTTTCTCTCGAGGAACGCGTTGTCAAGCGTTGGGTGGAGCAAGGCGCTGACTTTGGAGTGAAGCTCGCAAGCAATTTGAATGGAAAAAGCGCGCGTGTTTTGGAAACGCGGTTGTTCGCCAAGGGTTTTCGCGAGTTTGTCAAGGCAAGCGAGAAAATCAATGTTGAAGCGAAGCAATCTTTTCTCGAAAATGCTTTGGCCAAGCTCGATTCGAACGAGAAAATCGTTTCGCTCGCAAGCTACCACGCCGTTCCCAACCGCATTTCAGGCGAAACGGCCGAGCTTTGCGGCGCGGTACGCGGCTGGAAAGGACCGGTTCTTTATCTAGGCAACAACGCGTTTCTCCTGTCGAAAGCAGTCGGCAGGAAAGTTACGCGATCCGTTCCGCCTTTAATTTAAACCTTGAGGGCGTAAGAGTTTCGTGAAGATTTCCGTGGTTTCCAACGGTTTTGCTAGCGTGGTTAAAGCCATTGAAGAGGGAGCGAAGGAAGCGGGAGCGCAAACGACTGGCATTCAAGAAGCGGATTTGGTTTTCGTCAACGCGAGCGAAAAACAAGATTTTTCGGTTTTCAAAGGAAAGAAAATCGCTGTTTTCTTCATCAAGACGATGTTTTCGATTTTCGCGCCCAAGCCGGAAAAGATTTTTGAAAACGCGCAGGCGCAAGGAGCGCGCGTGGTGAACACCCTCGCGCTTAATGCTAAGGGTTTTGCGAAAACGCTTTCCGAAGAAGATTTGGCGCGGGCGAAAGCGTTCGGAGAACGGACCGTGCGCAACTTGTCGGGAGTGCAGCCGGAAAGAACGAGCGAAAAACGCAGGATCAAGGGCTACGTGAAGTAAAAAATCACTTTTTCTTTTCGGAAATTCGGCTTTACTTCTTTTTCTCAACTTTCTTTACGGAAGGCAGTTTGATGTAATAGATTTGCTTGTCTGTTTTTACTATGAGGGGCTCGCCTTTCATCAGCGAAACGATGTCGAGCTCGTACTGCCCGTGTCCTAGAATGCGCAGGTTTTCGACGGCGTCGTAATCCACGCTAACGGGCTTGTCTCTCGCCAACGAAGCGAGTTCTTCCTCAAGCCAGCCGAGTTGCGAAACGTCAACTGCCTTGTCAGCAGGCTTGAAGCCCATTTTCTCATCTACTTCAAGCTTGTTTTCAGCCATTTCCTTGAGCGTAACTTGCTCGTCTTTCAAAAAAACGAAAACGCGCGCGCCGCACTCGCATCCCTTAAGCAATTCCTTGGAATTGTTGGGGTAAACCCGCGCGCAACGAACGCATTTATGCGGCATAAAAAAACCTCTAACTTATTTTCCCGCCAAAAGCCGAATCTTGTCGGGATCGCGCTTTACTTGCTTGACGAGGTTCGATGGTCCTACTACTGTCAAGCCGCCAACCCGACCGCCCAGAAGCTTGATCAGACGAGAGCGCAAGTCGTCGTAACCGGGGCCGAGAGTGGAAACCTCGATTCCCGGAAAGTCGGCCGTGATGCTTTTCATGGTTTGCGTGATGAGCGTTTTTTCTTCCTCGCGCGACAACGATTCTTCAAGCACGAGGATAGTGTCTTTGCGCACGCTTTTCAAAATGAATTCCACCTTCTCGTCGCTCGACATTGGTGCGAGAACGTTTGCTGAAAGGAATTCGATGCGGACGCTCACCTTGCTTTCCTCCCTAAAACTTCGTAAAGCCTGTGAATGTTATCGCCCTTCAAAGCGGAAATCTCGACAACCTCGTGCTGCGGAAAAGCCGCTTTGATTTTATCGGGCTTGGAGTCTTTCTTGTCGATTTTGTTGGCGACTATAATCACGGGAATGTCGCGCGCTTCGAGATTTCCCAAAATGGTGAGGTTGACTTGAGTGTACGGGTCTTCACACGAGTCCATAACGACGAGCGCGACGTCAACGTGCTCGAGCCACTTGATCGCTTCGATAACTCCTTTCGTCGCTTCCTTGGCGCGTTGCTGCGCTGCGCTTACGCTCATTCCGTAAGGAACGAAATCGCGGTAATCGACCTTGGTGGCGATTCCGGGCATGTCGAGAATGTTCATGGTCAACTCGCGGCCGCCCGCCTTGATGCGCACTTTCTCTTTCTTGATTACGGTGCGAGTTTCGTGCGGAATTTCGGAAACCGCACTCATTTCCTCGCCAGTCCAGTCTTTCGAAATGCGGTTGGCGAGAGTGCTTTTTCCTGTATTCACGTTTCCGTACAAGCCCAGGCTGAACGTCTTGCGTCCGCCGAACAGGTTGCGGAACCAGTCGAGAATGTGTCTCCAAGGCATTTGAAAAACCACCGTTACGCAAAATTTTATTGAACCAACACTTAAAAAACCAGCGATTAAGCTTGCGGGCAAACGGTTTAAAAAAGAGGCTTGGTTAATGCTACCATGGACGTAGCATGCCCGCAGTGCGGCAACCCGAATCTCGACGTCGATGCCGAAAACAGCGTGGTTTACTGCAAGAAATGCGGCTTTGCAGTTCGCGTTGACCCGCAGACGGGAAACGTCACTCCAATTTCGCAAGGCGGCTCTCCCGCGGCACCGCCGCCTCAATACCAGCAACCAGGCCGCGCTCTTCAAGAAAGCAGTTTGTTCGGAATGGACCCGCTCACTTTCTTCATGCTCGGCACTGCAGTTCTTTTGCTCGCGATTTTCATCGTCAATCTCGACTTGATGCTCTTCGGCATTCTCGAAGCGCTATTGTTCGCAGCATATTGGATGAAACGCTAAAACTCGCCGAGCGTCTTTTGCTTTTCTGTTTTATCTTCGCTTAACACCGGAATTCCGTATTCGCCGTCGAAGCCTGGTTTGACTTGAATCTTGCCGTCACGGTTTTGCATGATGATTTTCGCAATGCGTTCGTCCACGGTTTTCGCCAATTGCGCTTCCGGCGTTTCAAGCAAAATTTTCAATTCAGGCGCGAGCGAAAGAAGCTTCGCTGCGGTTTCGCCGACTTCCCGCGATTCCAAGCGAACGCCGTAAAACGCGGAGAGCAATTCGTGAAGCGGCAAAACGGTTTTGAATGGAATTGCGTTTTTCGGAACGAATCCTTCCTCTCTATCCGCCAATTGTTCGACGCGGTTGAGCACGCCGATTGTCAATGGTTTTTTGCAAACCGGGCAAATGCCGTGAAGCGCTTTCGTTTCCTCGGGTGCGCTTGAGAAATTGCAGGCGCGATGGCCGTCGTAATGGTATTTTCCGTAAGACGGGTTTACTTCAACAGTGAAAGCGAAGTGCTTGTTTCTCTCGCGAATCGCGTTAAAAATCACGTTACAGCTCAATTCTTTTTCCTCGAAATCAAAAGCGTTGCACTCGCGGCCCAAGCGCCAGGGATGCGGCGAGTGCGCGTCGGAATTAGAAACCAGCGAAATCTTGTCCAGAGCGCTTATACGCCAGTTTAACGCAGGGTCGCTTGACATTCCCGTTTCAATTGCAAAGATTTTTTTCGCTTGGTCTTCAAACGCTTCTTCAAGCGAGTTGAAGCCGCTCATTGAGCCGAAAACGCCGAACCACGGCGTCCACGCGTGAGCAGGAATGACGAAAGCGTCGCTGCTTACTTCAGATGTTATCTCCACCAATTCGGCTGGTGAAGTGTTGCCGAACATGGGCCTGCCGTCTGCAGCAAGATTGCCTTTTTTCGCGAGCACGTTGTTGATTTGCTCCGCGATTTCGAATGAAGGCGCGTGCAAAATGTGGTGCACTTTCTTCACTCCTTTCGGCGTTGAGAGGAACGTCGCTACTTCGGTTGTTAGCATCCACAAGACGCCTTGCGCTTCGAAAAGCCCTTCGTGTTGCGAGGGCTTGAGTTTTTTCTTCAATTCGGCAAACCACGCGGGGTGCGTGAAATCTCCAGTTCCTAGGATTTGCAGCCCCTTGAGCTTCGCTCCTTGCGCAAGCCCTTCAATAGTGTTGTTGAACGAAACGGCCCGCGAGTATTTCGAGTGCAAATGCAAATCCGCGAAATAAAGCATGAGAAAAATTAGGAAGGCGGTTTTTATCTGATGTATCTCAAGGCGTCTCTGCCGGGAGTTTCGGGAACTGCCGGTTGCGCGAGAGTGGTTTGCTGTTGTTGAGCTTGCGCCTCCATTTTTCCGAGCATTTTCTCGGCGCGCGCAGCGTGAGCGTCGATTTTCTTCGTATCGAACTTTTCGCCCGTCTTTTTTTCAAGCAATACGATTAGCGTCTTGGCGCCCTGCGCATCGAAAGCATTGCCCGGAGTTTCCACCAAAAGGCAAGCGCCGGTCATTCCGAATAATTTCGAAAGCGCGGGCAACATTCCCGCCATTCCGACTATGGGAATGATACCGTGGTTTTGCTTGGCTCCGAGTTTCAAGTAGTCCTCGAAAAGTTTTTTGCTCGTGCTGCTGCAAAAAACGTTGGGCTTGTCTTTCTTTCCTTGAACTGCAAAACCCGCCATGGCAAAAACTTCGCTCGCCCCGCATTCCTTCGCAAACGCAAGGGCTTTCGAACAAACCTCATGCTGCCCTTCGACAGTCAGCGGTTGAAGGTCGCCGCGCAGGAAAATCACGTCGCGTTTTTTGAAGCGCTTGAAATAAAATTTTATGGAAAACAAGCGCAGCCTCCCGTTTTTCAAAGCGAGCACCTGATTGGGAAAATGAGGGGAATAAAGCGCGGCTATGGGCTCTGCCTTGGTTTCGTGCACGAGATGGTCGACCGCCATTTTCGAAACCAAACCCACGCCAGGCAAGCCCACTACTAGCAACGCGTTTTTCGCGCGAATCTTTTTCTTGACGCAAACGAACGATTCAACAAACGAGGGAACGTCAGACACCGAATCTCACCTTTCGCCTGTACTTTGCATACTTGTCTTCGAATGAAAATTTTGGGGGATGCGCGGTTTTCGTCTGGCCGCATTTTGCGCACTTGTCGCGCAGCGTGTAGCCGCACGAACATTTTCGCAAGCGTTTCATTGTTATTTCTCCAGTGTGAATTCCACTTCGCCCGCCGTAGCGTCGAGAATCTTTTGCGCTTTGGCAAGCTCTTTCTCTGCTGTTTTGAAATCGCCGGCAGTAATGTCGACAAAGTAATTCGGCGCACCCACATAGCGAAGCTCGGAGTTCGGCAGTTCTTTGGAAATCTTTTCCAAAATCGACTTGATTTTCTCCAATCCTTCGGGAGCAAAGCTTTGAAGCGACAGCTTTGCACGCAAACGCACTTTTTTTGGCTTTATCTCTTGTTGCGCCACTTCGCGCAAAACTTGAATCCAGGTTTTCGGAATTTTGGTTTTCGGCTCTTCGCCCGACGCGAGAGCTTCGAAAGCAGCAAAAAGCGTGCCGTACTCTTTTTCAAGGGGCTCGCCGATTTCAATCAGCGCTTGGCGCATGGTCTTGCCCGCTTTCGATGCGGCCCGCTCTAAAAGCTTGGCAGCGCGTTTTTCCTGCTGGTGCATCTCGAGCTTGCGTTTTTTCTCCACTTCACTGACGCGCTTTAAACTCAAATCTATTTGGCGTTTTTCGGTGTCGATGTGGATTACTTTCGCGACTATAAGCTGGCCTTCCTTGAAGTGCTCGCGAATGTTGCGAATCCAGCCCGACGAAACTTCGGAAATGTGGATGAACGCTTCAGTGCCGCCGTACTCTTCAAGCGAACAAACCGCCCCGAACGGCATTATTTTCCGTACCGTAGCGAGAACGAATTCTTCCAGTTCGGGGTAAGGCATTTCAGCTCAACACTTCGAGAATGCGGCAGTTTATTTTAGCCCTGCCGCCCTTGGGCTCCACCAAAATCGAACCGCACTTGACGCACTTTACCGCTTGCTTCGAGTCGCCGAAAACGACGGCTTGCTGGCCGCAATCGCATTGCACTGACAGGAACTTGCTCATTATTTAGCGACCTCTGCCTTCTTTTTCATCCTGCCGCTTACCACCATCTCGTGCTTTTTCTTGCACACGCTGCACTCTAGCATTATCTTGTTGCGAATGCCTTGCTTCTTGACTTTCGCCTTGCCCTTGACTTTGCCGTGATAGCCCGCGAGTTTGCGCTCGTGCTTGCGCGTTCCCCACGCCAACGTCCTTCCCGCCTTGTACTTGCTCGTGCTGACTTTAACCTTGTGCACCGTGTGCTTCTTGCACTTGGGGCAATACGTTTTCTTTTCTTTCGGAACTATCATTTCACAAACCACCTTTTTGCTTAAACCTGCGCGGCAGCTTTCTTGCGAACTAGAAACATCGCCACGTCTTTCTTCAACTGGATTGTTTGCCCTGCGGAGAAAGGCCCGTATTGCAACGCGTCCGCGCCAATAAACTCCTTAACGTCATTAAGAATGCGGACCGCAACCGTAGGCGGTTCGGGACGCGCTTCCTGCGCTTCGACGACGGTCAAGCGCGCTCCTCGCGAATAGTCCATGAGGATTTTCACGAGCGTTCTATATAACTCTTTTTCCTCTCGCGCGAGCCCCTCGCTGTTCACCGAATTGTTTTGCAAATCCCTCAGCGCCTTGAACAATATTTTTTGCATGCGCGTTTCCTTCAAGCTGTCAATTGCCTTGACCGTGTTTTCAAACTCGCGCGCCCCTTCGAGAGAAAAGGAGTCTTTCAAACGCGCTTCCTGCGCTTTCACGAAACCAGCGTACTGGTCGAAAAAAGCTTCTTCGAGCGACGCGAGCGTAGCGTAATGGCGTTCTTGCAAAAGCACTTTGCGCAACGCATCGTAACCGATTTCCATTCACGCTTCACCCAAAACAAGCTTCGCGCGTTTCTTGCACAGCAAAAACAAACCCGCGAACAACGGCAATTCGACTGGTTTTCCTTCAGCGGACTCGAATACGCGTCCACCAAGTTCGAACTCTAAATTCTTGTCGCATGCGACGTTAATAGTCTTTTCTTTCGAAAAGGCAAGCGCATCGTCTACGGCAAAGGCTTGTAGGCGCGCGATTTTTTTCGCAATGAAGCCCGTGCTTCCATGCAGCGAGTCAGGCAAGCGAATCAAGCGCGCAGTGTCGAAAGAAACAGCGCCGTCCACAACAACGGCGTGTTGAGAACGCGTTTCTTCCAAAACCTTTTCCCACAACGAATGCAATCCTTTGACCGCGTCCCAATTTCCTTCAGCCATTTTTCTTAAAACAAAAGCGCGGTTTTCGAAAACGCTTAGCGTAGTTTGTCCGCGCAAGCCTTTCTTGCGCAATTCCTCGAGCGAAGCGGTCGCCAAAAACCTTCGTGCTTGCGAATACAACTTGCCTCCCCAACCCTTCGCTTCGCTTGCCGGCCCGCGCAGCACCTTGCGCGATTCGAAAAGCAGTTTTTCCACCGGCGGTCCTTGCAAATAGTCGACCAACTGCCTTCTCGCGTTGGCGGAAAGTTGTTGCACGTTTTCGCCACGCACGTGAAAGTGAAAGCCTTTCTGCCCGCTGAAATTCACTTCCACGTCTTTCTGCGAAAAACCGAAATCGCCGAGAAGAAAGTCCTCGTAAAGGCGAATGGCATCGTTTTTCACCGCATCCAAGCAAACGCGGCAAAGCAAGTCGTTGTGCGCGTGCTCTGTTTTTTGCGACGGCGCGTCAATGTCGAAAACCAAGTCCGCGCCCAGAAAATTCTTGCGCTGCATCGGCCGCGCTTCAGGCAGCCCGTAGTGCGCTGCAGAGTACGACGCGTAAAGCGGCGCTTCGCGCGCAAGGTAATTGTTCAAATCTTCTTGCGATGCGAACGCTTTGTGCCGAAAATCGATTTTGTCTTCTACTCCGAAGCCGAACTCCCTGTGGCGCAAGTCGGGAATTTCAACCGCGTTTTTCGCGTAATAATCGCCGAATTGTTTTCTGATAAAATCCAAGCTCATCGTTTTCGCCTTCGCACGCAATTCGCGCACTGGCCGTCAATCAAGCCGCGCGACACGTTTACGGAACAGGAAAACCCTATCGACGGGTGCTTGTAAACCCAATCCAGTGAGGCGAGAGCTTCGCGCAAAGTGAACGGCTGTGCTCCACGAGGGCAATTATTAACATAATCTTGCATTACTTGAGCAGCTTGCTCGCGCGTTAAACCGTCGCGCACGCACGCGATTGCGAGCGTTACGCTGCCGTAGTAACGCTTTCCTTCAGGCACGCCCTTCAAGATTTTTTGCACGCACTCCAACTGCAAGTACTTTCCTTTGAAGGCGCTTGCGAAAGCAGGCTCGGCCGGAATGCGCTCGCCCAACTCTTGGGCAGCCTCTCGCACTAAAGGCGGCATGTTGCGCAGGCTGATTTGCGAAAAGTCGGAGAGCTTGAAGGCAATCGCGTTGCGCAACAGCCTGAACAAAGCGTTTTCGTCGAGAAAAACCCTTCCGCCTTGAAGCTGGGCTTCGGCAAGCTTGCCTCCTGCCTTCAAAAAATCGCCGAGCGAAATTTGATTCGCGCCTATCGAGGGAAAAAATTCTTTTTCCACCATGCGCAGTTCGCTCTCGTCGCCGTTTTTCAGCGATTCGACGAATTCAGCTGCCTTGCTTGAAGCGAATTTTCTCGCGACAAGCTCGTTCTGCAAGCCCGCCAGCAACAGCTTCGCCAAAACAAGCGTTTTCGCCTCTTCTTCAGCGCTTTTGAAAAACTCGCGTTTTTTTCCTGCCAGCGCATCAATAACCAAATCTTGCGCCCGCTCGAGCTCTTCATACTTGACACGGTCGCTTTTCAACAACTCTCGCGCTTGCGTCAAAAACGGATACTTTGCTATAAGCTCGACCAAAACCAATCCCCACCACAAACCTTTCGAAAAAACTGTTTTTTATTACTTCACGCGCTTGCGTGCTCGCGCCATGCCAATCCGTTGGGCGCGCAAATGCTCGCCAAACAAGCGGCCTATTCTATTTCGAAATTGCTTTTGCAGTTCAGCCGCGTTTTTTTGATCGAAAGACACTGTGAACAAATGCCCGGCGCCTTGCATTCTCAAAGTGCCGTGCAGCATGCTTTCAACAGGCGCTATTTGCTGCACGCCAAGGTCTCTCAACAAAACACGGGCAGTAGCCTCGCTAACGGTTTTTGGAATTTCCACTACGAATGGCTCTTCCGGCCTCAACCCCTTCCAATAAGCAATAACCGTTTTTTTCACCCCCGCAGGAGGATGGTTTTTTATCATAACCAAAGCAGGAAACAAGCGGTGAGGCAACGCTTCGTGAAACGGCTTTTTACTCCAATGCTTATGCTCCCGCTCGAACAGGTTTTCTAGTCTCACGCCTACCGGCCTATTCGCAGCTTTCAGCGCATCCAATCCCTTTCTAGCAAGCTTTTTACTAACCACTGCCGCAAGCAGGTGAAACTCGTCTCGGTATCTTTTGAAATAACGTTCTCGTTGTTCTGGCTCTAAATATTCCAGAGTCTTTCCATTATGCAGCACGTCGTAATACTTTCCGACAGCTTCGAGGTTGTTGCCTGGAGAAAAGAGGATATTGCGATAAATCGTCTCCCTATCTTCTCGCATTTCGTCGGTAAAATCTTCCGGTCTCAACGGAAGGGAGTAAAATTCTTTTGCTTCTGGAAGAACCCAACGCTTGCCGTTCCAACGCGGGTTTGTCAAGACGGAAACGAACTTTGCTACGGGTCTCCCGAAAAGTTTTTCCAAACTCTCGACAGTAGGAGCCGCCTCCCCCCGTTGCTTAAACTCCTCAGGCGTTTGGTTTTCAGGAACGTCGTGAAGCAAAAGCCCGATTATCATTTCCACCGGCTGCGCGTCCTTGGCGGCCATTAACGCCGCAGCGTACGGATGTTCAAAATAAGGCCGGCCGCTCGCGCGCTTCTGCCCGCGGTGAGCCCAGTCTGCAATCCAAAATGCCGTTTCAAGCTTCTGAAGTCCTTCCACGGAGTAATGCTGAACGCCGGTCAGTTTCTTTTGATGGTGTTCAACTGCGCGCAACAATTGCTTTAACTGTTCTTGGCGCTTTTTGAAAAACAGCGGGTGCTGCAACGGTTCGCTTGTTTTCACACTAAGCTACTTGCGGTGCTCTTAAATAGAATTTTGTTTCAGCTTTTGCAAGCGCACCGTCCGAGTCGAAAAGAACGGCGCTAATCATTTTTCCTCAAACGCGTTCCACGCGCGGAGCTAAGTAATAAGAGAGTTTGGCGTGGCCGATTTCGTAAGAAACGTGAACCGGCGCGTCGGTTTTCAGCTCGACGTTGATTGCGGTGTCGTCGGGGCAGGCGCGCGTCATGTCGTCCAAATACTCGAAGGGAAACATCGCGCGGCTTTTCGCGGTTACCTTAAGCTCAGCCATGTTTTGCGAGTCTTTCTTCGTCAAAACGTTGGAGTCGCCCGCATCGCCGTGCGCCTCGACGAGAAATTCAGCGTCGTCCGCCTGCAAAACAACGTGGCTGCTGAACAAGCCCGCGTCGCGCAGCATGTCTTTGAACGCGCTTCCCTTCAATTTAACCGTGGCGTCGAAAGCGATTTTCGGTTCTTTCGGAAAAGCAGAACTGGAATCCAAGAGCGGAAGGCGAAAATGGCGTTTGGATTGTCCTGAAAACTCTAGCACCAAGCGGGATTCCTTCTCTTCCAAGCGCATGGAAAGCTTTTCGTCGGGCTTCGAGCGGCTGAGAATCTTGCTCAAATCCGCGAGATTAACGCTGATGTGCGTTTTCTCGCTCACGTCCAATCTGGAGAAAGCGCTTTTCGGCATGTGAAAGTCGACCATGGCGATTTGCGACGGGTCCATGGTGCGTAATTTCAAACCGTCGGCGGAAACTTCGAACGTTCCCTCGTCAACCAAGCTCGCGACGGCATCAATGCATTTTTTGAAAAACAACGCGTCATCAACAACAAGCTCCATTGAAAACCACCTTCCCACGAAATGCGATTAAAGCGATTATTATTCGCTGGGAAACAGTTAATATAAATTGCTATTCTTGCAAACGCGAACCGCAACCTTCAGGTATTTGAAACTGCATGAAAAGCAAGAGCTTGACGTAGCCGAGAAGCGGAATGCGAAAAACCACTTTGCCCTTGATTTTTTCCGGAGGAGCGGGTTCGAACTTGCTTTCCTGGTCTAGAACCGGGTTGTTGTCGCCCTTCGTCAAATAAAACGCGCCGTCGGGAGTGTCCATGCGCAAGACAGCACGGTGAACGAGAAAATCGCCTATCGGAGGAGTGGGTTCGAGAACGAGAATGTCGCCTTTCTTGTCCAACGGAACGCTGACCTTCCCGATTATAAGTTCTTTCGAACACGAAGTGCTTTGAGTGCCGAAAACGCAAGGCTCGTGCTTTATTTCAAACGGCGTTTTCGCATTGGCGGAAACAGCCGGGGCGTTAATGTCTCCGCCTTGCACGAAAACCAAATCGCCCCGGTCGAGCGTGGGTTGCATGCTGCACGAAACCACCACGCTCATCGGAGTGGCAGTGTTTAAGAGAAATCCCAAAAGAAACCATGCTGCCGCAGCAAATGCGAGTGCAGTCAGAAGCTCGAGCAGCGAATCTTCAGCCCCGCCTCCTCTCTTGGGAAACAAGTCGAGCAAAAAAACCGCTATGAGGAAAGCGAAGCCGAGAAACCCGAAAACCACGTTGTAAGTATGGTGGTAAGCGATTACCGCGAGAAAAAGCAAGAGCAAAAGCGCGTTGGTGGGCGTAAAGATTTTTTTGGAAACGTCCGGAAGGCGCTTTTTCATTTCAAGCACTTACCTTTTCTTTTTCGAAAACGCGTCCGAAAATTCCTTCAGCTCCTTCTCCACCGCAGAAATGGCGGAAAGCAGGTGTTTTTTCGGAGAGGGGCTGCGCACTTCAATCACGGGATTGCGCTGGGTCGGGTGGTCGTAATCGCTGGCAGCGAATTCAACGTCCTTGTCTTCCAAAAGTTTTTCCACGATTAGATTGGCGAGTCCTTGGTCCAAACCCTCTGCTGAAACGCGAATCTCGCCCTTGCCTTCGTTCAAAATCCTCATTGTTTTCCTCAACTCCATCCAAAGGTATTTTCCTGCGCTCGGCCGAACCGCACTCCGCACAGCGGAAAAAACCGTCTTTCTCAAGCGCCATTTGCTTCCTGCAGCGCGTGCAGAAAGCGCGAATCACGCCCAAGCCGCGTTCCGCAATGGTCAAGTAAATTCCCAGCGGCGTCACGTCAACCACTTTTGCTTTAAACACGTCGCCGATGTGCAAAAACCCTTTGAACGATTCTGTGTAACCGCGCTGGATTTCGGAAATGCGCATATACGCGTAAGTGTTCGATGCGGCTGCCAACGGATTGACAGGCTGAAATTCAACAAGAGCGATGGTGTCGTACAAATCCTGCACCAAACCTATAACGTCATCGCCGCGGGCGAGCTTGCGGATTGCTTTTCCGCTTACGCACGCGGCACGCTGAGTGGAAGCGTTCTTGCCCGTGATTGCCGAAAAAACGCTTCCGTTTTCTTCGAAAGTGTTTGCGCCGGGCTCGCGCTCTTCCACAGTGGCTATGAAATCTCCGGGGTAAACGACAGTCATTCGGAAAACCAGGTTGTCGGAATAATGTTTTCTCGAAGGGCGTTTAAATAAGTTTCACCAAGTGCATTTGGGAAACGCTTATGGTTCTCGAATCGCTGTTGAGTGCGGAAAGCGCGCAGCGCAACCCGTGGGCAATAACAATTCTGGCGTTCGTGTTCGTTTCCCTCGGAATTCTTGCAACCACGGTGTTGAACCTTGAGAAGGCCGATTTCATCCTCGTGCTTTTCGTCGCGCTTCCTTCCATTCCTTTTCTCTTGCGGCTTTTCAATTTCGAAGAGGAGGAGGCCGAGCATAAGCGGGTTTTGGGAAGCCGCACCTTAGCGAGGTATTTTCCGTCCATTCTCGTAATGATGTTTTACTTTCTCGGCTTGATCATCGGCTTTACCTTTTGGTATGCAATCCTGCCGCAAAACGTGACTTCCCAGCTTTTTTCGCTTCAGGAAAAGGAACTGCAGTCGATTCAAGCGAGTTTTCAAGGCTACGCCACCAAGCTTTTCGAGGAGGGGTCTACTGTTTTCGAAACCATTTTCCTGCACAATCTGGAGGTCCTAGTGCTAATCCTCGTGTTTTCAATTCTTTACGGCGCGGGAGCGGTTTTCATCCTCGCTTGGAACGCCAGCGTAATCAGCGTTTTTCTCGTCAATTTCGCGCGCTTTTTCGTTCTGCATGAAAATACGGCATCGTTCGCAACCGGCTTGGGCTTCGGCTTGCTCGGCATCCTTCCGCACGGCATTTTCGAACTCTTGTCTTACACAACTGGCGCGCTCGCTGGCGGCATTTTGTCGAGCGCAATCATTCGCGGTTGCTACAACCGCCCGGAATTCGCCCAGATTATCTACGACACCGCCAAGCTCATCGGCTGGGCGATAATCTTCCTCGCAATCGGAGCGTTCATCGAAGGCGGGTTTTAGAAAAAACGAGTGCTAGCTTTTGTTTTCATCCAGCGATTGTTTTTGTTGTTGCATATAAGCTCGGACTAGGTTGCTGGCGGCTTCGTCAAACTTGCCGCCCGTTTGGTTCGCGAGGTTGGACGCAAGCCGGGATAGTTCGAGCGGGAAAATGATTTTGTTGCTCTTGCCGTTAGCAATTGTTTTCAAAGCGTCGACGTAAAGCAAAGACATGGTTTTGTCGCTTAACTTTGAGGCCGCCCGGTCGAGAATGTCGAGGGAAATTTCGCGCGCTTGCGCTTCCGTCTCAAGCTTTGCCTTGTATTCGCCCGCTTCCTTGCGTTTCTGCATTGCCGCAATCAAGCCCGGCGGGAGTTCAATGCTTTGAATCTCGACGTTTTGCGTGAAAATCCCCCAGTCGTCTTCCACGTTTTTTATAGTTGAATAAAGCGCGTTGTCGATTTCTTCGGTCTTGCGGATTACTTCGTCTATCGTCATTTTGCCGATGACGTTGCGGATTTGTGAGTGAAGCAGGTGCGTTACCGCTCCCTGAACGTCGCGCACTTTGATAATGACTTTTTTCGGGTCGACAACGCGCAGGTAAACAACCGCGTCTACTTTAAGCGTAATATTGTCTTGCGTAACCACGTTTTGCGGCTCAATGCCGAGGGCGCGCGTGCGCAAATCCACTCTTTCAAAAGAATCTATTGCTGGAAAAAATAAAATCCAGCCTGGACCTGCCACCTTGTCGAACTTGCCCAAGCGGAAGAAAACGCCCCGCTCGTATTCCTTAAGCTCGATAAAGCGGGGGAAGAAAACCAAAACCAGCGCGAGCGCAAGCAACCCTGCGATGAGAAGCGCGGGCGGCAGTTGGGACGCTATTAAAACATAGGCTACAAGCGCTGCTGCGGCGATTACCAGCACGAAAACCGTAACTTGCCTGTCCACACCATATTACTGCCGCGCGCTGTTTAAATATGTCGCGAGGGTTAATCTTTTCGTATGGCCGAAGCTAAAAGACTGTTGGTGTTGTGCGTCGATATTGACAACGATTTGGGCGAGAAGGCACACGTTCGCGGGCCTGTAGTAGGGCGGAAAGCCAATCTTGAAGCGGCTCAAAAACTCGCTTTGGCCGACCCCGAGGATGCGGACTCGAACACGATTTACGCCGCTATTAAAATGCATGACGAGCTTGCGAAAACGCACAAGCGCGTGGAAATCGCCACCATAGGGGGAAGCGCAAAGCTCGGTTACGAGGCGGACGCGAACATCGTGAGGCAGCTGGAGAAAGTCATTTCCGACTTTTCGCCCGAAGCGTGCGTTTTCGTTTCCGACGGCGCGAGCGACGAAACCGTAATTCCGCTGGTGCAATCGCGCGTGAAAATCAACAGCGTGCGCATGGTGACTGTAAAGCAGACGAAAGCGTTGGAAAGCACTTATTTCGTGATTCTTGAAAAGCTGAAGGAGCCTCAAGTTGCGCGCATTGTGTTCGGCATTCCGGGACTTGCGCTGGTTTTGTTCGCGGTTTCCGAATTCGTGGGAGTGCGGGTTTTGCTCGCAGCTCTGGGTTTCTACTTGATTTTGAAAGCAATCGGCGTGGAAGAAAGGCTTTTCCGCCGGCTGGCAGTATCGCGCATCGCGTTCGACAACATTCCGTTCATCTTCTATTTTGCCGCCGCGCTTTTGGGAATAACCTCCCTTTGGCTGGCTTTTTCGAAAGTGGCGGCGTTGAATTACGCCGGCGAAGCCAACGCCGCTAAAATCGTGGCGTGGTTTTTGAAAGACTTGTTCCTGTTGCTTCCAATCGCTTTTCTTATAGTGATTGCGGGCAACGTGTTGCAGGCGTTGCACGACAAGAAGAACTATTTGCTGTCCAACCACGTGGTTCAAGTTTGTGGCACGCTCTTGTTTTGGCTTATTCTCAACAACGCTAGCGACTGGGTCATCGGAACGCTTAGTTTCGCCGAGTTTTTCTACTCGCTTTTGCTCGGCATTGCCGCGATGTACCTGGTGGTTTATCTGGCGCGCGAGTTCAAGCGCGACGTCATTTCCAAGATGAATTTGGAAGGCAAAGACGCGTACACGGAAATCGGCGGTTTTATCGGCAAGGTAGTTGGTATTAATCGCAAGAAGGAATCGTTCGTAGTGCAAACGTCAAGCGGCCAGAAGTTCGACATCGACTTTTCGCACATTGCCGACTTGGGCGAGAAAATCATCATCAGGTATTGAAAAATGCACGCGCAACTGCACGTCTTGTCGCACTGGCACCATCTCGAGTTGGAGAAAAAGCGGAAGGAAAAGGAAGCTCGCGAGCGCGAAGAGAAAGCGCGCAAAATGCTTTCCCGCAAGAAAATTCTTTTGAAGCACGTGATTGCACACTTTACAGCAAAGCGACACGCGATCAAAACCCTAGCCGCCCACCATCTCGCCAGACGTTAATTTTTGGCAGCAGCCGGTAAAATTTTCTTTCGACCGATTGAGCGGTTTGCGAAACCGCAACTTTCGCAAACTGCGAGAGCTGCAAACAGCAGTTTGCTCAACCGCATTTCTTTTTTAAAAGAAAGGCGGTCAGACCGTGGTACGAGAGACAGAGGCACCCCCCAAGGAGGCAATCCTTTTTAGAAAGCGAATGGTGCCCCGTCCTCTCGCAACCACTTTTTTCGAAAATTCGCTGATTCATAAATGAAAGCTCAAGCCGCTTAAAAGCCTTTCGAAAAGGTCACGCGAATTCTTTCTTTATTTGCGAGAGCAAAGCCTTCTTTTTCTTGCCTTCAACGAGCGCGTGCTTGAGAACGCCGTGAATGTCTTCGACGGGAATGATTTTGATTTTCTTGCGTTGCTCGTCGCTCAACACCAAGTCTGCAACGTTGGCTTTCGGCAATAAGACTGTTTTCGCTCCTGCCTCTATTGCAGCCTCGACTTTTTGCGTCGCTCCGCCTACAGGCAAAACTTCTCCCCGCACGCTCAAGCTTCCCGTCAAAGCAACGCTTTGGTCAACAGGCACTTCCTCAAGCGCAGAGATTACTGCGGTTGCGACTGAAACGCTTGCGGAATCTCCTTCCACTCCCTCGTAAGTTTGCAGGAATTGAATGTGAATGTCGTACGACGAAGTGTCTTTGCCGGTGTGTTTTTTGATTATTGCAGAAACGTTTTCAACAGCTTCCTTCGCAATGTCGCCGAGCTTTCCGGTCGCGATGATTTTGCCTTCTTCCTTTGAAGAGGCAGGCGCGACTTCCGCAACAATCGGAAGAATCACGCCGGAGTCACCCATTACTGCCAATCCGTTTACTTTTCCGACTCGGCCGCCTTTCGTCGAGAAAACCTGGTAGTCCTTGCGCAAGTCAACTATTTGCTGGGCCATTTGGCTTTCTAGAGTGCGAGCCAATTTTTTCGCATCAAGAACGTGCTTGCGCGAAACCAAACTCGCTTTTTCCTCTTTCGCGATGTCGCCTGCTGCTCGAACAAGCCCGCCGAGCTCGCGGAATTTCAGCGTCAAGCGGTGTTTGCGTCCGCTGCGCTTTCGCGCTTCAGTAATAATCTCGTCGATTGCACTCGCGTCGAAATGCGGTATTTTCCCGTCCTTCTTGATTTCTTGAGCGATGAATTGAACTACTTTGCTCCGGTTTTCAACGTTGTCCTCGATGTTTTCTTCCATGTACACTTCATAACCGTAACCGCGGATTCTCGAACGCAGCGCAGGGTGCATTTTTTGCAAATCCTTGTAGTTTCCTGCTGCAACTAGGACGAAATCGCACGGCGCTGGTTGAGTGTGTACCATTGCCCCCGAGGATAATTCGCTTTGCCCGCTGATGCTGAATTTCTTTTCTTGCATTGCTGTGAGCAGCTCTTGTTGCGCTTTCGGCGAGAGCGAGGAAACCTCGTCGATGAAAAGCACGCCGCCGTTTGCCTTGTGAATGAAGCCCGCGTCAACGCGCAAGTGCGGCGGCGTTCCTAGCCCCCCACTCTGAAAAGGGTCGTGTTTGACGTCCCCGAGCAAAGCGCCCGCTCGAGCGCCGGTAGCGTCGATGAAAGGCGCTTTCTTCTTGTCAGAATTGTCGACCAAAAGCTTTGCGTTGGAAAAATCTTGGAAAAACCGTCCTTTGCTCAATTGCGAACCCAAAAGAGCGATCAGCCCGAACATGAAAATGCCCAACAGCATTGCTGCTGTAAGAATGTCTCCGAGTTGCTGGCGGCCGAAAGACAGGAGAAAGGCGCTTGCGAGAAACATGAAGACGAAAACCAGGATGTTGAGGTTGCTTGAAGGAACTGCGTTCTTGAGCTTTTCCTGCGCGAGGGTTTTTTTCCCTTGGCCTGCTGGAACGGTTTTGATCGACGGGACGTTTTCATCCTCGGGATTCTGGTAAATCAAAACGTCTTCCAGCGCAACTGTCGGAATGAGTTCGCTCATTGCCTGGGCAAGCATGCTCTTGCCGGTTCCAGGCGTGCCTACTAAAAGCACGTTGCGTTTTTGGATGGCGGCTTTCTTGATTATTTTAACCGCTTTTTCCTGACCGATGACTTGCTCGACCACGCTGTCGGGAACAGGCACTTCGGCTGTCGAAGAAACGTCAAGCAAGCGTTTATTTGCCACTCTAAACCCACCGCAAAAAACAGTTAAATAAAAGACCCTCCCACTTATAATAAACTTGCCGTCACGTTTGAAAACTAAAGAAAACGGATTTTAACTGGCTGTTGAAAAAAACTTGCTTATTGTACTTTGAATGACTCGATTGTTTTCTCGAAAACAGGGTGGTATGCGTCAAAGTGCGAATCGCTTGCTGTTGAGGTTATGAAAAAAATCTTTTCGCCTTTAATGAGGTAAACCTGTTCGCCCCTTATTTTTAAGCCGTCAAGCGTTCCCGTATAAACAATTTCGTGCGCTTGAACTCCATCAACAACCCTATCGCTTTCTTGTTCTATCCTAAACTCCTTAAAACCAATTGATTCAGAGTAGTTTGCTAACTGCGGTTTGTAAACGCCAGTAAATTCTTCCAGCGAGGCGGCGACGTTAGCTTCGACGCTCAAGCGAATGTTCGCAGTCTCGGCTGGTTCGATGAAAACCACTGCAGAATCATCTTCTGAAACGCTCCAACCGGCTGGTTGCAACCCGGAAAATCCCTTTGCGCTTGAATACACCACTGGCGACGGCGTAGGAGTAGGCGTTGGGCTCGGGGTTAGACTTGGGGTGGGCGTCAGAGAGAGCGTCGGCGCAGGTGTTATTGTTGCCAGCGTAGTTGGAAAAGTGCTGGCTTGGTTAGTGCCTTCTTGCGTAGTGCAACCAAACAATAATACCGCCGCGAAAAGCAGTAAAACGAGTTTGTTCATATTCCTAGATACGGTGAGGAAACGCGGGTTTAAAACCCTATTTTTCCAAAAAATCCCCTCTTATTAAAATACGGCGGCTAGGCGGTTTTGGAAAATCAAGGAAAACGAATTTTAATAATGCGTTCGCCGAACTCTTAGTATGGCAAAAGGCGACAGAGCACGGCAGATGACTTACACCAGCCTGATTAGAAGAATGTTCGCCAATGTAGACGCACGTTTGCACCCACATTTTTTTGAGTTTCCGGGCATGGAACCAAGAGAAGGGGCTGCTGGAGTTTTTTCGGAACCAAGAAAAATCGTTAGTTTCCTAGGCCTTCGCGGAGCCCTAGGGTTTCAGAAAAACGTTTTACTCCGACCAGGAGAGTCAGTGAGAGTTGGGATAACCCGCCTAGAAAATCCAGGAGAGTTTAGTGCCGAGTTGGGTTTAAGAAGCATGCTTGCCAGGTTTGGGTTGGACGTTTCAAAAAATCGAGCAAATGAGCTTGTTTTGACCAATCGCGGGCAGCATGTTTTTCCTCTTTGGGCGGGAATGGAGTTGGGCAGGAACCTGCCTCACCCCAAAAACTTGTCGCCCTTGACTAAGAAAGAGGTTCTACGTCTTTTGAGAAAGAAACGGCTTGTTCTGCCGTCCGGATACAGGGTGAGAAGCGACGGCCGGATAGAAGCCTGTGTGCTGCAAGCCAAGGTGCATACGAGTAGATGGATTGAAAGCGATTCGGACTTGCGCAAATTTTTTGGAGACCCACTTAGCAGAATGTGGTTTTGGTTCATGGAGAAGGAGTATCTGGATGATCAGCCTGCAATCAAGCCAGGCGAATTCGTTCTTACTGCAGCAACTCCTATCAAGCTTCCACCAAAAGTTAGCGCAATCATAGACAAAAACATCATTTGCAATGTAAATGGAGCAAAAAGCATTGGTCCCGCTCAATTCTCTTCGAGTCGAGGTATAGACGCTGGCTATCACGGACCGCTTTACATCGAAGCATTTCTGCCGTCTAAAGAGAAAAAGGAGATTCGGTTGCATAAGATAGTTCTAACTCTCAATCGCGCAACGCATACAACGCCGGTAAGCACAAAACCTAGCAGCACTAAGACGCCAATTTCGCACTCCTTATTTCCCTACCCTTGGAGAACCAAAGAAGAAGTGATGGAGCACTCCAGACGTCCTCCAGAAGCATGGTACTAGTTGCTTGTCAGAACAAGCCTACAAAAATCCCGCTTTATTAAAATACAGAGAGCCTAATCTTTTACATCGTTAATTGCAAGGCGGTTTTGGAAAATGATTCGTTTGATAGTGTTGGGTTCTGGAGGCGCGATGCCCACTCCCAAAAGCATTCCTGCAGGCTACGCAGTCAAGTACGGCGGAACGTTTTTGTTCGAGTGTCCGGAAGGCTGCCAGAGGCAAATGATGAAGTACGGAGCTAGCTACGGCAGCCTACGCGCAATATTCCTTTCTCACTTGCACGCAGACCATTTTCTCGGCTTGTTCGGACTGGTGCAGACGCTCACGCTCAACGGGCGAAAAGAAGCGTTGGAGATTTACGGCCCGAAAGGAACGAAAAAGCTCTTCGACGAAGTTTTTGCTATCGAAAAGCTCAAGCCGGGCTTCGAGCTGAAAGTCAAAGACGTTATTGCAACTCGCGAAAAAAAGATTTTTGAAGAAAAGCTTTTCGCAGTCAAGGCTTTTCCCGTTTCGCACGGCTGCCCCGCGCTCGGTTTTATCCTTCAAGCGAACGAATCGCGCAATTTCGACGAGAAGCTCGCCAAGAGCAAGGGCATTCGCGGACGGTTGTTCAGCGAAATTCAAGAGAAGGGCTCGCTCGTTATTGAAGGAAAGAAAATCAAGCTTGAAGACGTTACTTTCGTGAAGCAAGGAAAGAAAATCGTTTTCTCTGGCGATACTATGCCTTGCCCTGCACTTGAAAAAGCGTCTGAAAACGCGGATTTGCTCGTGTGCGACTCTTGCTTTAGCGAAAAGCATGCTGACGCAGCTAAAGAAAAAAAGCATACTACTGCTGTTCAAGCTGCGCACATCGCGAAAAAAGCAAAGGCAAAGAAATTGCTGCTCACGCATTTCAGCAACCGCTATGATAATCGGGCGGTTTTGCTTGACGAGGCGAAAAAAATCTTTCCGGAAAGCGCGTTGGCGCAAGAGGGTTTGGAGTTGTTGGTGTGAACAAGGAAGACCTTCTGCTTTTGATAGTCGCTCTCGTAGTTTTTGCAGGAGTTTTTTACGCGGCTACATTCTTCAAAACTCCCGAAACGACTGTGAAAGGCGTGCGGGTGATCGGTGCGGATTGGAAGGCTTCAATACAAAAAACCTTGGCTGCTGACAACATCGTCATTCGCGAGGAGCTTGTGAATGCAAGCGACCGCCGCAATTCCGCAGTTGGTGCGATGGGTGCCGAGCTCGCGCGGGCGATGCGCGCTTTGAACAAGACAGTCGCTGCGTACGGAATGGTTGAAGGCATTCCTTCAATAGCTTGCAACAACGCGTCCAACAATTGCGCGGGCGAACAAATCATAGTGCGTGTTGGTCAGTGCGATTGCATCGACACGCGCGGCAGCGCAATGATTGTCGAAGGCAGTGCGGACTTTCTGCTTAACAACCTCGTCAACGTGCGCGACGTGATTTACGGCAGCGTCGCAAGCGGGTGAGTAAAAATGGAAATCGTTACGGAAAAAATCGTTTTGCCTCAAGGCGCGAACGTTATTTGCGGGCAGGCGCACTTCATCAAAACAATTGGCGATTTGTTTGAGACGCTCGCGGAAGCGTCGCCTCAAATAAAATTCGGCGTTGCGTTTTGCGAGTCTTCAGGCAAGCGCTTGGTGCGCAGCGAAGGCAACGACGACGGGTTGAGAAAAGCCGCTGAAGAACACGCGTTGCGCATAGCGTGCGGCCATTTTTTCATCGTTTTCTTGCGCGAAGCTTTTCCCGTCAACGTGCTTAACCGCATCAAGAGCGTGAGCGAGGTTTGCACGATTTTTTGCGCCACTGCTAATCTCGCTGAAATCATGATTGCAAAAACTCCTTCGGGAAGAGGCGTTCTCGGCGTTATTGACGGCGAAACTCCCCTCGGAGTGGAAAGCGAAAGCGACAAGAACGAACGCCGCGAGTTGTTGAAGAAATTCGGTTACAAGAAATGAATTGAAAAGAAAGAAATACCCAGATTGGCTTCGCATTATTGCTGAAAAGGTTGGGAAGGAAATTTGACTGGAAGAAAAGCGGTAGTGTCGAAAAATGTTGAAGGAGAATGAAGCGCGCGTTTTGAAAGCTTTGGGCGAGCGAGAGCTTGACGCTCCGACGCTGGCGGAAAAAACGGGCTTGCCTGAATCTTCTCTACTTAGCATCGCGGTTGCGCTAGAGGAAAAGGGCTTCATTTCCATTCGAAAGGTGGAAGTTGAGCAACCGCGCTTTACTGCAGAAGGAGAAAAATACAAACGCGACGGTCTTCCAGAGCGCAGGTTGTTGAATGCCGTTGCGAAAAAAGAGGAACTCGCTCACGCTGTTGCGAAAGCGCAATTGACTTCTCAAGAGCAGGGAATCGCTTTGCAGTGGGCTGTGAAAACCGGCTGGCTGCACGTTGAGAAAAGCGAGGGAAAAACGTTTCTGTTGAGAAAAAGCGGGAAAGAAAGCGATGCTGAAAAAGCGTTGTGTGATTTGCAGCAAGCTTCGAAAGAAGGTTTGCAAGCGTTAATGCGGCGAAAGCTTGCTGAAACTAAAACCGCGAAACGATTTTTCTTCAAGGCAACTGGAAAAACCGTTTCGGAAAGCGCGGGAGTAACGCGCTTGACTCCCGAAATGCTGAAAACCGGCGCGTGGAAAGAGAAAAGGTTTCAGTCTTACGACTTGAGCACGCTGGTTGCGCGGGCTGAAGGCGGAAGGAAGCACGCGTACAAGCAATTCTTGTTGGGAATAAAGCACAAGCTCGCCGGAATGGGTTTTGTGGAAGCGCACGGGCCGCTTGTCGAGCTCGAGTTTTGGAACATGGACGCGTTGTTCATGGCGCAAGACCATCCTGCGCGCGAGATTCACGACGTTTTCCAGGTTGAAGACCCTGCGCGCGGAGAGATTCTCGACAAGGAATTGCTCAAGCGCGTGCAGCAAGCGCACGAAAGCGGTTTGGAAGGCAGTGAAGGCTGGCGTTACAAGTGGGATGCCGAAATCGCAGCGCGATTAGTGTTGCGTTCGCACACCACGCCTGTTTCTGCACGAGCGCTCGCGAAAGGTTTGAAACCGCCCCAGCGAGTGTTTTGCATCGGGCGGGTTTTCCGTCCTGACGAAATCGATTGGAAGCACTTTATCGAGTTCAACCAGTGCGAAGGAATAGTGATGGACGAAAACATGTCGTTCCGCGAGCTTCTCGGTTACTTGAAGGAATTTGCTGTTGAAGTGTTCGGAGCGCAAGACGTGCGTTTCGTGCCCGATTATTTTCCGTTTACCGAGCCGAGCGTGGAAATGCACGCCAAAATCCCAGGCAAAGGATGGGCTGAAGTCGGAGGCGCTGGAATGTTCAGGCCGGAAATGCTTTCAGCGTTGAACGTCAAGGTTCCGGTCTTGGCGTGGGGTTTGGGCATCGACCGCCTGGCGATGATCAAGCTCGGAACTAAAGACATTCGCGATTTGTTCACTCAAGACTTGGGGTTGTTGAGGCGCTGAAAATGGCTAGAGCAATCAAAGGGGGAAAGCAAATGTTTTTTTCAACTGTCGAGCTGCACAACCTGCCTGAATTGCGTAAAGACGAGACAATAACTTCCAAGCACATTCACGGAATATGCCAGGTTTTCGCAGGAAAACTTTTGACTCCTGAAGAAGCGGATGCGGAACTCCGGCGGCTGCGCTTGAGAAAAGGAAGAGGCAACAGAAGCAGGCGAGGAGGCTTATCCGAAGAGCAGATGAAAGCAGTTTTAAAGTTTTATGTCAAAAGGGTTGGATTGGCGTAAATGGTTAATATCGTCGTAAGCAAAAGCGGATTGCTGAGGCGCATTGGAATTAGCGAAGAAAAGGCGCTTGAGGTCTTGCCTCAAATCAAAGCAGGCGTTGAAGCAGAGGAAGGCGACGAGCTTACGCTCGAAATTCGAGCGGACAGACCCGACTTGCTTTCTTTGGAGGGGGTTAGCCGCGCGGCCCTCGGATTTATCGGAAAAGAAAAAGGGCTTGCTGACTTGCGCTTGAAAAAAAGCAACCTGGTTGTGAAAATCGACGATAGCGTGAAAAGCGTCCGCCCGATTATCGTCTGCGCTCTTGCGAAAGGCCTGAAAATAGACGCCGAGGGCGTGAAGCAGATAATGCAAGTGCAGGAAAAACTCACGCTGACTCACGGCAGGCGCCGCAAGAAGGTTGCGATAGGCATTCACGACGCCAAACCAGTAAACTTTCCTCTCGTTTACAAGGGGCTGCCTAAAAATGCTCCGCTTGAATTCGTGCCGCTGAACAAAACCAAGAGAATGACGCTTTCTCAAGTGATGGCCGAGCACGAGAAAGGATTGGAGTACGCTTTTGCTCTTGAGGGAGCGTCGCATTATCCGGTTATTCTCGATGCTGACGGCGACGTGATTTCTTTCCCGCCGGTCATCAATTCCGCGAAAACCACGGTGACTACAAAAACGCGCGATTTGTTTATTGACGTTACGGGAACGGACTTTCGCGCTTGCAACGCCGCGCTCAATATTTTGTGCCACGATTTTGCGGACCAGGGCGCGGAAATCTATTCGGTAAAAACCGGTTCGCGCGAAACTCCCGACACTACTCCAAAGAAAATGCGGGTGGATTGCGCGAAAGCCAACAAACTTTTGGGATTGAAGCTAAAGGAAAGCGAGGTTACCGATTGCCTGCGCAAACAACGCTTGGATGCAAAAAGCGCGGGCAAAGGAATTTTGGAGGTGGAAATCCCGCCTTACCGCACCGATTTCATTCACTGGATTGACTTGGTGGAAGAAATCGCAATCGGATACGGGTATAACAACTTCAAGCCGAAAGCACCCAGCGTTTTCACAATCGGACGATTGAGCAAGGAAACGGAGGTTGAGGAAGCGCTTCGCGATGCGCTTTCTTCAAGCGGTTTCGTCGAGCAAAGCACTTACGTTCTCACATCAAGCGAAAGGCACGAGGCGTGCGTGCGAATTAAAAATCCCATTTCGACGGAATACGACGCCTTGCGCTCTGCGCTTTTGCCGAAGTTGCTTGAAACTCTGGAGCGCAATACTCACGAGCCTTACCCGCAAAAAATATTCGAAATCGGCGAAGTGGTGGTCAAGCATGAAGGCAAGGCATTAACTCAAAAACGCCTTTCCGCAGTAAGCTCTCACGCGCAAGCGTCGTTAAGCGAAATTGCAGGCGCTTTGGACAACGCGGTCAGGGCGTTGGGCAAAACGATGAAATTTCACTCGAAAAAAGACTCGCGGTTTATTGAAGGACGCTGCGCCATTGTTTTGCTTGACGAAAAGGAAGTCGGAGTTATCGGCGAAATCCATCCGACGGTTCTTGAAAAAATTCAAGTTCAAATGCCTTGCGCGGCTTTCGAAATAACGGTCTAAACAACGTCCAAAACGATTCGCTCGATTTCGACGAGGTTGATTTCCTTGAGTTGTTCGAGGCCGAAAGCAAGCTTTTCTTTTGAAGAGGCGTAAAGCGTGACTAGCGGAGAGTTTTCTTCAATCTGCTGGCCTTTCGAAACGTGAAGTTGTATTCCCGCGCGCTTGTCTTGGGGAGCGCCGAGCGCGCGGCACAAGCGCGAGACAGCGTGGTTATCCACGTGCGCGATTTTCCCCTGTTCTGCCGACGTTATGAGGTGCGTGAACCCGCCCACTTCAATGTCCGCAGGCGCGATTTCCTTGCCTCCCTGGCCGCGCGCTATCTCCCAAAATTTTTCCAGCGCCTTGCCTGAAGCGAACTGGTGCTTGGCCATCAAATAGCCGTCTTCCTTCGTAAAGCCCCTGACCAAGCTGATGAGCAAGCCCGACATTATGAGCGCTTTTTCAACAAGCGGACCGTCTTGCTTGCGCGCCAAAAGATTCAGAACGTGCCGCGCTTCCAAAGCAGGACCTGCGAACGGGCTTAAGGGTTCGGAACCGTCCGTAACAGTGCATTCGATTTTCATTCCAAGGTGCGCTCCGAGGGCTTCAAAGTCCCTTCCCAACGCCCTCGCCTCTTCGGCAGTCGCGAGTTTCGCGCCCCTTCCGGTCGGCAGGTCCACCAGAACGTAGTCCGCGCCTTCCGCCTTTTTTTTCGCCAGAATGCTCGACAACAATAAGGGCTTCGGGTCAAGTCGCAGGGGATTGCGGATTTTAATGAGTTTGTCGTCTGCGGCCGCCATGTCCATGCTGCCGCCCAACGCTATGCAACCGCCGGTTTTTTCAACCACTTTCTGCGCTTGTTCGAGCGATAGGTCAACGGGACAAAGAACTTCCATCACGTCTGCTGTTCCAGCCGCGCTTGAAATCGCGCGCGTGCACGTTTTGGGAATCACTATTCCAAGAGAAGCGATTATTGGAACCAGAATCATGGAAGAGCGGTCGCCTGCCACGCCTCCGATGCTGTGCTCGCTTACAACTGGCGTTTTAAAGTGCGTCATTTGCCCGCCTGACGCGAAAATCGCGTTCGTCAAAGACACGGTTTCTTCGATGTTCATTCCGCGCGTGTAAATTCCGGCGACAAAAGCGGCAAGTTCGGCTTGCGACAATTGCTCGTGCATCAAGTCGGAAATGATTTCGGAAATCTCGTGTTCCTCAAGAATCCCGCCGTCAAGCTTCTTGCGAATCGCATCGAGGCTCGCCGGCCTGGGGGCGGAAACCAACAGTATTTTGCTGCCGTTTTTCGCGTCGAGTTCAGCAGCAACCTCTTCGAACAAGCCTACCTGGCCGGGTTGGATGAAGCGGTGGGAGATATCCACTATGGCAAGCACTTCTTTCTTGCCGAGTTTCAACCGCACGCGGTCGAGCACGTCAATTTGCAGTTCTTCCGCGTCGCGCTCGTTCAAAACCACTTCGTTCTGGCCCTGATCAATGTCGAAAACAACCGCAGTAAATTCAGGCTCGAAACGACGCATGGGCAACCCGAGCTTTTATTAAGCCCGCGTTAAATATTAATAGCGTTGTTACACCCTCTTACTTTTAAGTTCGAAAAACGGGAGAGAATGAAAAATGGCTGTTGAAGACAAGCGTTTTGAAGAATGGTTCGGCGGAAAAAACCACGCGGTTATCGAGAAGGGCGGCAGGCCCGCTTCGAAAGAAGACGAGGAATTGCTGAGGTTTCTTGAAGAAAGCGCGCCTAAAATCTGCGTTGTGGGCAGCGGCGGTTCCGGAAGCAACACAATAAACCGCATGGCTGAAATAGGGGTTACGGGCGCGAAGATTTACGCGATGAACACCGACGCGCAGCACTTGATGCAAATCCGTTGCGACAAGAAAGTTTTGCTTGGAAGAAAAAAGACGCGCGGCCGCGGCGCTGGAAGCAATCCTGAAGTGGGCGAGGCAGCCGCAATAGAAGCGCAAGACGACATCCGCTCGCTCGTGACCGGGTTTGACATGGTTTTCGTAACGTGCGGGCTTGGCGGCGGAACCGGCACTGGAAGCGCGCACATCATCGCGAAAACAGCAAAGGAGCAAGGCGCGCTGTGCGTGGGAGTGGTTACGCTTCCGTTCACGAGCGAAGGAACGAAACGCATGCGCAACGCGCTCGAGGGTTTGGAAAAACTCAAGCGCGAGGCTGACACCACCATCGTCATTCCCAACGACAAGCTTCTTTATTTTGTTGCAGACCTTCCGCTTAATTCCGCTTTCAAAGCGAGCGACATGGTTTTGACTAACGCAGTCAAGGGAATTGCCGAGCTCGTCACCAAACCAGGATTAATAAATCTGGATTTTGCGGACATTCGCACGATTTTGGAACACAGCGGCACTGCGATGATCGGTTTGGGCGAAGTTTCCACTCCCGACCAGCGCGACCGCGTTGTCAACGCTGCCGAGAAAGCGCTTTCCTCGCCGTTGTTGGACTTGGACATTCGCGAGGCTGACAAGGCGCTCGTGAACATTACGGGCGGCAGCGACATGACTTTGGGGGAAGCGGAATCTGCAGTGCAAGCGATTTCAGCCAAAATCGCGCCTGATGCGCACGTTATTTGGGGCGCTACTGTCGACGACTCGATTGAAAAGAACGGGGTGCGCGTTCTCGCTGTTCTCGCGGGAATAAAGAGCGACCAGAAGAAAGAAATTCCGAAGGAAGAAATCGACGTGGACTTCATTTGAGGAGCCGAAAAATGCAGGTTGTTTTCCGGGAGTTGCGCAAGAAAAATTTGAATCCTCGCTTGCGTTTTACGAACAAGGGAGCTGCGCTCGCGTTGGAAGTGCGCTTGCCTTTCTCGCGCGTGATTGAAGAACTGGAAAAAGCCGGAGCGCAAATATTGGAGAGGGGCGCGGTTGTAAGCGCGGTCTTGAACGGCGTGCAAGTGAACGTGGAAGGAAAAAACGCGGTTTTCGTTTCGAAAGAAAAACTTTCGCAGGAAGCGCGGGATGCGATAATTTCCCTCGCAATTGTTTTGGCAGGGTGAAAAAAGAATGAGCGTGAAAGAAACTATCGGCGGTTTCGTGGGCCAGTCGCAGCGGGTTATCAGCATTACGCACAAGCCGCGCGAAGTCGAATTCAAACAAATGGCTTTAACGACCGCCATCGGCATTGCGATTGTAGGTGTGTTGGGTTTCTTTATTTCAATGGGCGCGCATTTCTTGCGCGGGGGTTAAAACAAAAATGCTGCTTGCGTACCGCGTTACTTCAGGGCAGGAAAGCATAGTTGCCGACTTGCTTTTCGAGAAAGTCAGGAAAACGAAAGTTCCAATCAACGCCATCATCGTCTCGCCGCGGTTGAAAGGCTACTTGATGGTGGAAAGCCCGGACGAGACTGAAGCCAAGCGTTTGATAGTCAATGTTCCTCACGTTAAAGGAGTGCTTGCCCGGCCTATTGACATCAGCGAAATTCGCGAAATGCTCGAAAGCAAGCCTGCCGAAATCACGCTTGCGAAAGGCGATTTGGTTGAAATCACGAGCGGGCCTTTCAAAGGGGAAAAAGCGAAGGTCGTTCGCATCGACAAGGAAAAGGAAGATGTTACCGTCGAGCTAGTCGAAGTGGCGGTTCCCATTCCCGTGACAATCAGACTGGCTACGATTAAAGTCTTACCGCAGGGGTGAATTCGAAATGGCTAAAATGACTATTCCGGCGTTAGTTGAAGGAGGCAAGGCAAGCGCAGGCCCGCCTTTGGGACCTGCACTCGGACCAGCAGGCGTAAACATCGGGCAGGTTATTGCCGCAATCAACGAAAAAACGAAGGATTTCGTCGGCATGAGCGTGCCAGTCAAAGTGATTGTGGACAAGGCAAGCAAAACGTTCGAGATTGAGGTAGGCACTCCTCCGGTCAGCGCTCTTGTCAAAAAAGAGCTTGGTCTTGCCGCTCCTGTAAAGGAAGAGGCGGGGGTGAAAGGCAAGAAAACAATCGGCAACCTTTCGCTTGAAAAAGCGCTCAAAGTCTGCCGCATGAAAGCCGACGCTACTCTAGCTGGAAGCGTTAAAGCTTCTTTGAAGGAAGTTGCGGGCACGTGCTTGAGCTTGGGTGCCACTGTCGAAGGAAAAAACGCGAAAGACTTTATTGCAGACGTGAACGCAGGCAAGTACGACAAGCAATTGAAGTGAGCGGTTTTTAATCGCTTGCAACGCTTTATTTTCTCATGGCCAGACGCAAGACGCCTCCCAAGCGGGTTCGCCTTGCCGGCAGGCTTGTCGAACTTGGAATTGCCAGCAAAGAACGCCGGAGGGCAATAACCAAGACCCTGTTACTATTGCGGGATAAGGGGGTTAAGCTCGCCGAGCTCGGCAGCGCCATTCAAGCATTGCCTTCCCACCCTTTTTCAGCAGATTTCCTAGCACGAGAAACGCCGTCAGCAGCAAAACGCGTTTATACGACCGGCAGGTTGTTCGACAAAACGGACACTTATTCTCTCTTGGAAGAACTGGCGAAACACTTGAATTACGTTCCGCAGTCAACCCGCAGTGCGACCGTCGAGTTGTTTCCGTACTTAGGCAGGAGAGACCGCGGGGATGTGAGAAAAGCGCTCGATGTTTTTTTAGAACACCACTCGCTGGCAGCAGCAAGAGAGCTGGCAGGCACGCTTTACTCCCAAGTGTTGCGCAAAGCGCCTGTTTCACCAAAGAAAACGAGGGAATTGCTTTCTTTTGAAATACACCAGCAAGCGAACGTGGCGTTCAGGCGGCTTGCTTCCGAAGCCGCTAATGTGCGGGCGGCAATAGGCAGCTTCGAACGGGGGTACGCTCCAGAGGGGTTGTTTTCACTGGCGTACCATTTTGGCAAAAGGGTCGAAACGCATCCCGATTATACACCTGCGGCTAAGAGAGAGTTGGTAAGAAGCGCTTCCACTCTGGTTGTTCTATCGCGGCTCGATCGCAAGCACGTTGCAAACCCGCCCGAGGAATACGGCAATGCTAGCTTCTGGTGGCAGACGCTCGTAAAAAAACGTTTTACGCCAGAAAAAACAAGAAAATTGCTAGCTGCGGTCCATAACGCACTTCCGCACTTGAGCAAGCTAGACCACGCTTAATTAAAAAACTATGAATTTGTCTTCAGGTTTCTGACTTTTTACACAGTTTTTCGAGATTTTACACAAAACACATTTTTTACACAAAGCTAACGAAGGCTAAGGATTTTTAAACTAGGGCAAGCATTATTTGTAAACTCGTTTTCCCGTTCGGACTGCAATCGCTGCAGGAGGGGCTGAAGGCGTAGGCGAATCCGTGGGATTCGCGGTCTAGGCGTTCTTTCCTCTGTTGGGAAAACAATTTCAGGGCTAGAATAATGTTTGACAAAAAACAAGTCGAGAAAGCAGTAGCAACTGCGCTGGAAGACAAGGGCAAGCGCAAGTTTGCGCAAAGCATCGACTTTGCAATCAACTTTAAAGACGTGGATTTCAAGAAAGCGGAAAACCGCATTAGCCTCGACATTATCCTGCCTTACGCGCCCAAGAAAACGCTCATTGCGGTTTTCGCGGACGGACAGTTGTCTACCGACGTGAAGAACGCGCAGCCTGACGCGGTTTTTTCAGGAGCGGACATCAACGCGTTCGCGACCGACAAGAAAAGGCAGAGGGAATTGTTGAAGTACGCGATTCTAGCTGCTCCCCAGTTGATGGTGCAAATCGGCAAGTCGTTGGGCCAGGTTCTCGGAGCGCGCGGAAAGCTTCCCAAACCCATTTTGCCCGGCGCGAATTTGAAAGACTTGTTCGACCGCACTCGCAGGACAATCACTCTGAAAACGAAGGGCAAATACCTGCCTTCATTGCACTGTATTGTGGGAAGCGAAAGCCAGCCTAACGAGCAGATTGTTGAAAACGTGGTTGCTGTTCTCGATGCTGTTGAAAAGAAAACAGGCGAAGCGTCAGTCAAAAGCGTTTTCGTTAAAATGACTATGGGCAAGCCAGTCAAAATCGGTTGATTACAATGGTTACCAAACAACAAAAGAAAGACGCGGTAAGCAAAATCAAGGCCGACTTGAAGAAATACCCTGTGGTAGCAATAGCTTCCAACGCTTCGCTGCCTTCACGCCAGTACAATTTAATCAAGAAGAAAACGCGCGCTCACGCTAAGTTCGACGTCGCCCGCCACACGCTTTTGATTAGAGCGTTGGAAGACGGCCGCCCTGAAGCAAAGCAATTGACTTCATACTTGTCGAACGGCGGGCTCATCCTGCTAAGCGACTTGCCTGCCTTCAAACTGTTTCAATTGTTCAAGCAAAACAAATCCAAGGCGCAGGCCAAGCCAGGCTCAATTGCTCCGAACGACATCGTCATTCCTGCGGGCGAAACCAACCTCGCTCCTGGCCCGGTGCTTACTGAATTGAAAATGGCGAAAATCGAGGCTAGAATCAAAGGTCCGAAAGTCGTGATTGCGAGAGACGCTTTGGTGGCAAAGAAAGGCGAGCCCATCAGCGAACCCGTAGCCAAGATTCTCTCGAAATTGGGAATCGAGCCGTTCGAAATCGGTTTGGACATCAAGGCGGTTTGGGACAGCGGCACGCTCTACCCCGGCGGTTTGCTTGATATTGACGTTGAAGCATTCAAGCAGAAATTAGTGCAAGCGCACCAACAGGCAGTCAACGTGGGCGTTTTCGCTGGCATTCACAATAGCATCACCACGCCGTTAATGATTCAAAAGGCTGCTCGCGAAGCCAACGCGTTGAACAGGCTGGTTGCGGGAAAGCAGGTTGTTGCGGTTGAAAAAACAGCTGAAGCAAATCAAGCTGTTGAACCAGCCGCGGAATCAAGTTCGTAAAATTTGCATTAAACGGAGGAATTGGAAATGAAGGACATATACGCGGCTTTGCTTTTGCATTCCGCAGGCAAGCCCATCAGCGAAGAGAACGTCGCCAAGGTTCTCGACGCTGCAGGAGCTGGCGAAGACGCCGTCAAAATCAAGGCGCTCGTTGCTGCTCTCGAGGGCGTGAACGTGGACGAGGCAATCAAGCAAGCTGCCGTAGTCGCAGCCGCACCCGCAGCTGGCGAAGCGAAGAAGGAAGAGAAGAAAGAGGAAGGCCCGAGCGAAGCCGAGAAGGAAGCTGAAGCTTCAGCCGGACTCGCAGCCCTGTTCGGATAAGTTTTTCTTTTCAATTTTTCAAAGAAAAACCGAACGGGCTTTCAACACCAGCTTGAGCTCACGCTAAATTACAACAGTTTAAATCTTTGTTTTCAAAAGCTAATTTCAGGTGATTTAATGATGGTGCCAAAAGCTCACGAGATGATGATTGACCGCTTGCGCGAGCGGATTCCAGAATTGAACTATACTCGAACGGTGCCAATAATGGAACGCCGCCGCATATTAGGCATCCCAGTCGGGGCTCCAAAGCAAACCGGCACAAAACCACAAATAGAAACAATCCAGCTCAAGTGGCATCCTACGATGTGGGAGTTGACTCCGTCTCAAGAACTTGGAACCGTCTTCATCAAACCTATTTCAAGCGGAGAGAGGCCAATAACCGACGTGCCGGCTAACGACCCCTCTGGCCACGGCGGCCAACGATACTTGTCTAAGCATGATCTGAGCCTTGCGGAAATGAGGTCCGCTGTCAATGCCTCGGGCTTGAGGGTTGCAAAACCACGAGAAAAAATGGGGCCCGCCTCTGGAAAAGTTGAGGTGGAAAAAACAGGAACACACCATGTTACAACTTTGCGGCTGCAGTCTGATGAAGAAGTTCCCAGCAATGCAGATGTCGCACAAACCGCCGGCAAACTCCATTTGTCTAAAGAAATGAAATTCAGATTGAGAGCAATGCTCGACGAAGTGCAACAAGGTAGTGGGCTTCAATGCAGAATTGAGGATGTTGAAGAACACGGCAAGCGCTATACCGTAGTCCACATTTTATAGAAAAAACATTGGAAAAAACTAGCCTGCTTTTTTCGCTTGTTCCGGTTGTTGCAGACGAGCTCGTGGAATGCTGATGGGAGCGGCAATGTTCAGCGCGAAGGCAATGAGCGTGCCTACTGCAGTTGCCGAATAAGTCAAGTGCGTGACTAGTTCTTCCGCAATCGCTTGCGGCAGTTGCTTGTTTTTCTTCCACGATTCTTCGATTTCCTTGCGGTTTTTCTCGTCGAGGTAAAACTCGCCTTTGATTTCTATTTGCGCCAAGCCCGGGTCGTAATCCGTAGTGTACGTGTAGCTCACGGTTATCCGGTTCTTGTCGAAGGAAACGTTGTTAACGTCAATGTTCGTGCGGAAACCTTCGACATTCCCGTCTTTCAACTTCTTGCCGCTTGCGCTCAAAACCTTAGCTCCGGTAATCATTCAAACCACGCTCCTTTTTTTCAAATAGTAACCGCTTCCCCGACTCCCAAAACAACCGGTTCGGTTTTCGTCTGGGTTTTAACGCGCAACGCAAAGTCTTGCGGATCCGCGCGAATCATGGAATGCGTGTTGTAGTGCATTGGAATGACGTGCTTGGCTCGCATGCGCTTCACTGCAGTAGCTGCGCTTAAAACGTCCATGGTGAACTTTCCGCCTATTGGAAGCATTGCCAAATCGCATTGAATCCTGCCGAAGTCAGCAGAGTCGAAAGTGTCGCCAGCGTGGTAAATGGTTTTCTCCTCGCGGTCGCTCGAGAGCAGGAAGCCGACAGGGTAGGTGCTTTGCGGGTGTCTCGCAGGCGTTACTGCGATGTGCATGCCAGACAGTTCGAAAGAATCGCCAACGCTCACCGGCACTTTAAAACGAGGAGCGATGTTGAAGAGGCCGAGAGTGTCGTCAGGCGCTACCACTTGACAGCCGGTTCGCTGGTTTATTGCAGTCACGTCGAAAACATCTGCATGGTCGTAATGCTCGTGCGTGCATAAAATCAAGTCGCACTTGCGAACCGCGTCTTGCGTGATTGCAGGCGGAATCAAGCGTGGCTTTTCCGAAGCAGGCGCGTCTCGCGATTCCTTGGCGAGCCACGGGTCTATCAAAAGCGTCCTGCCGCCGAGTTCCACCAAGAACGAAGAATGCCCCAAATAACGGATGCTAGCCATTGACAAATTACCCCAAAACGAAATAGGCGCTGGCGAGTATAAATAAGTTGGCGTTTTAATGAGTTGGATATTATGCCAATTGTTTTCGGGACCGCCGGAATTCCCATTTCGTGCAAGGGAAGGACGTCAGCCGAGGGCGTTCTTTGCGTCAAGAAGCTCGGGCTTGGGGCGATGGAGCTCGAGTATGTACACGGAGTTAAAGTCAATCCCGCGTCTGCAGCTGAAATCGGGAAAAACGCGAAAGCCAATGGAATTATTCTCAGCGCGCACGCGCCTTACTACATCAGCTTGATTTCGAACGAAAAAAGCAAGAGAAAGAAAAGTCACTCGTTTATTCTCGACACAGCTCGGCAATTGCATTACGCAGGCGGCGGGAAAGTGGTTTTTCACGCTGGTTTTTACGGCAAGCTTTCGCACGAAAAAGCGTTTGAGGAAATGAAGGGCGAAATGAAGTTTTTGCAAGAGCAAGTTGAGAAGGAAAAGCTGAACGTGGTGCTCGCGCCTGAAACTACCGGCAAAGCAAGCCAGTGGGGTTCGCTCGACGAACTGCTGCGGATGAAACGGGAAGTTAAAGGCTTGAGTTTGACAATTGATTTTTCGCATTTGCACGCGCGCTCCAACGGCGGTTTGAAAACCAAAGCGGATTTCGAAAAACTGTTTGATGCGATTGAAAAAACCGACAAGGGCGTTTTGAGGGATCTGCACGCGCATTTTCAAGGCGTTAAATACTCCGAAAAGGGAGAGATTTATCACATGGAGCTGAGCGCCCACTCGCCGCCGTTCAAGCCTTTCGCCGAACTGCTGGTCGAACGCAATTGCAACGGCGTGATAATAAGCGAAAGCCCGACTATCGAAGCCGACGCGCTTGAAATGAAGCGCATTTACGAAAAACTACTTTGACGCCGCCAATACTCTGTCTTTTGCGATTGCAAGCGCGACTGCGCGCGGGTTTTCTTTCGATTCGATTGCTTTTTCCAAAACAAGCCGCGTGTTGCGCGTTATTTTTTCTTCAACGAGCTTGAACATTTGCGCTTGCGAACCGCCAATGAATTCCACGTAAGAACTTATTACCCCGCCGGCGTTTGCGAGAAAATCCGGCACGAAAACCTTGCCTGCCTTCCAAAACTCTTCCTCGATTTTTTCGGAAATGGGGATGTTCGCCGCTTCTACGATGATATTGGCCTTGATTTCGTGTTTGTTTTTTTCATTAATGGAATCAGGCCGCGCTCCTGGAATGAGAACGTCGCAATTCAAGCCGAACAATTCGCTTGACGCCAAGACGCGCGAGGTTTTGGAAGCGTACGCTGTCACCGTGCCTTTTTTCACTTTCACTTCGACGAGTTTCTCGACATCAAGCCCTTTCGAGTCGAAAATGCTTCCCTTCGAGTCGGAAACAGCTATTATTTTCGCGCCCGCCTCGCTCAAAAAACGGGCGGTTGAAGTTCCGACGCTGCCGAAGCCCTCAATAGCTACTGTTGCTTTGCTGGTATCCAGCCCCATCAAGTCAAGAGCTACGAGCGTGCTTTTCGCCACTCCGAAGCCCGTGCTGCCGAGCTCGTGAGGCAAACCCCCAAGTTCCACCGGCTTGCCTGTCGCGGCTTTTCTGCTTCCGATTTCCTCGACGAAAAAGGCCATTTCTTTTTGAGTGGTGCTCATGTCAGGGCCTGCAACGTATTGAGACGGCACGAACGGCCTTATTTTCCGGGCTAAAGCACGCACGAGCTTTTCACTGTTTTCGGCATTTCCCACGATTCCTGCTTTCGCGCCTCCGAAAGGCAGTTCGGCAAGCGCGCATTTCCAAGTCATCGTGCGCGCCAGTCTTGCGACTTCTTCAAGCGTGACGTTGGGCGCAAGCCGAATTCCGCCCTTGCCCGGGCCTAGGCTGGTGTTGTCTACCACCAGAAATCCGATGGTTTGCGTTTTCGCGTCAAAAACTTGCATTGCGACTTCCGGTCCGAACGCATCGGTTTGAATCATACTGCCTTCACACCACGATTGTCAAACGGATTCAACAAGTTCGCGTCCCAAACTTAAAAACGCTTTGCTTCATACGGCGTTCACACGCGCTCGTCCTCTGCGTTGTTTTTTAAATTCTCGCCCGCTAATTGTCCAAAAGGTGTTTTTGACTTGAGCGATTTTGAAGAAGAAGTTAAAGATCGGCCGGTTGTGCTAAAGCCGGAGAAACAGCACGTCAAGACTCCGCGCGAGATTTGGAACGAGCGTTATGCCAGCGTGCGGACTTTAAAGCCGAAAGCGCGTTTTCTAACCGCCTTCAATGCCAATGTGGACGCCGTTGTTTTCATCGACCACGCTCAGTTAGAAAGCGTGGTTTCTTCACTTTCGCCTGACGAGCTTGCGCACGCGGAAAAAAGAATTGCTGACGGCAAGACGGGCGAAATTCGCGATAGGGCTGATTTCGTTGGCGTGCTTTTGCATTGCATGAACGAAGGCAAGGGAATGAACTTCAAGGCGGAAAAAAACGTGTTCGAGTGGTTTGAAAAGGTTTTCCAGTCGAAGGAAAGGCGCATGGGCGGCCAAGCAGGAATCGTCGCCAACCAGTTGGCGGAACTGGGCTTGAAAGTCACCGCCTACTGCGGCTTGCTTTCGCCCGAACAAGCGAAGTTTTTCGACAAGCGCGTTTGTTTTCCGCTAGTCAAGGGAAGAAACCTGGTTTGCACCAACGCCAAAAACGCGGCCCGCAAGGAAGACGCCACTAAAACAAACTGGATTTTCGAATTCCACCGCGGCCAAAGCATTAAAGTCAGCAGCCACCGCGTTATCACCGCGCCTCGCGCCAACCGCTTGATAGTAACGATGCCTTTGCACTACCACCCGTTGTTTCCGAACGAGTACGAACGCGTTTTGCCCAAGCTCGCGCAAAGCAACGACGTTGCTTTCCTCGCAGGATACCAGTCGATCATTCAAGCTCCCGCAGGCGAAAAGCCCGAAAGGGTTTTGAAGCACGCCGCCGCGCAAATCAGGCTTTTGAAGCGCAACAAAAAACTCATGACGCATTTCGAGTACGTCGAGCCCGGCGACGAGAAAAACCGCAAGTTTTTGTTGAAAACCATTGCTACTGAAGCGGACAGCATCGGCGTGAACGAAGTCGAGTTGCTCGACATTCTCAAGGCGTTGGGTTGCGAAAAGGAAGCCAAGGCAATCGAAAAGCACGAAAACTCGCACACGGTTTACTTGGGTTGCGAGAGGGTGATGAAAAAACTCGACATGAAGCGCGTGCACTTGCACAACTTCGGTTTTCACATCCTGCTTTTGAAAAAGCCGTTCGACAATCCCGAGAAAGCGCGAGATGCGCTGGTTTTCTCTGCGCTCGTAGCCTGCGTGAAAGCCAAGGAAGGCACGCGCTACGTCACGCTCAAAGGATTGAAGAAAGCCGAATTCCAGATTTCGGAAACCGGCGTCAACCAACTGAATGCGTTCGAAGGCGGCATTGACGAAGAACGCAAAAAACGCCATTCTTCCTTCGAAAGAAAGTGGTTGTTGCGCGAGGGTATTTTCGACTTGGGCGACCACTTTGCGATAATCATTCCCACTCCGATTGTTCAAAACCCGCAAAGCACCGTCGGCTTGGGCGACACCGTCTCTTCAATCGCATTGGCAATTGAAAAAAGCTAGACGCGCAACGGCGATGCCAGATAGGTTTTGACTCTAATCATTCGGCATACCCTCGTCCAAGGCGTTGCCTCCCGCTCGCTGGAAATTAACTCGTGATAGCCTTCGTCTGAAACGTGAAAGCCGGCAGCCCGCAGGCTTTCAGCTGCGTCTTTTCGTCCGGTCGTAAGTACGAGAACATCCAGATTCAAGTGCGTTCTAATCCTCTTGAAAAAATCCTGCGTCAAAAGTTCCGGCACAGGCATGTCCATGTTAAGCACTCGAATTCGGTAAGCCCGACCCAGTTCTAGCAACGCCTTGGGCTTGCTCAGATCTTTTTGCGTGAATTCCACTTTCGGGTGCAACGAGTCGGGCCTCTTTTTATCCACACCCAAATACTTGTAGCGCGGGAAGCGCTCTGCCATTTCGTCAAGTCTTTCCCCGTCGCCGCAAAAAAAATCTGCAAAGTGAATCTCTTTGCGTTTGGGCAGCGGTTTGAACATATTATTAAAACGCGGCGGGAGGTTAAAATAAGTGAAGTAGTATGCTGCGTTTTTTCAACTCGTTGTCTTTGAAGAAGGAGGCGTTCAAGCCCCTGCGCGATAACGAAGTGCGCATTTACTCGTGCGGACCGACGGTATATGATTACGCGCACATCGGCAACTTTCGCGCATACGTTTTTTCCGACTTGCTCCGCAGGTATTTGGAATTCAAGGGCTATGGCGTAAAGCTCGTGATGAACGTCACGAACGTGGACGACAAGACGATTAAAGGCGCACGGGACGCCGGAAAAACGTTGGCGGAATTCACGCGGTTTTACGAAAAATCTTTTTTCGACGATTTGCAGGCGTTGGAAATCAAGCCCGCGTTCGCTTACCCGCGCGCTACTGAAAACGTTCCGCAAATGATTGCGTTGATTGAAAAGCTTTTGGAAAAAGGAATTGCGTACAAAGGCGCTGACGGAAGCGTTTACTATTCAATCAAGAAATTCGCTGACTACGGAAAACTGTCTCGCTTGAGGGGATTGAAGACAGGCGCAAGCGGACGCGTAAGCGCGGACGATTACGAAAAGGAAAACGCGAGCGACTTCGCTTTGTGGAAGGCCCACGCGCCTGAAGACGGAGAGGTTTTTTGGAACGCGCCTTTCGGCAAGAAGGGCAGGCCCGGTTGGCACATCGAGTGCAGCGCCATGAGCGCGCATTACTTGGGACAGCCGTTCGACATTCACATCGGCGGAGTGGACTTGCGTTTTCCGCATCACGAGAACGAAATCGCGCAAAGCACGGGCGCGAGCGGAAAGCCGCTGGCAAGGTTTTGGATGCACAATGAACACCTGCTTGTGGACGGCCAAAAGATGGCCAAGCGTTTCCACAATTTCTATACGCTACGCTACGTTACGGCAAAAGGCTATTCGGCAAGAGCAATTCGCTTTCTGCTCATCTCTACGCACTACCGCTCGCAATTGAACTTTACGTTCCAAGCTCTCGACGCGGCCACTAACACTATTCGTAAAATAAGCGATTTTTACGGCCGGCTGGAGCAAGCAAGCTCAGCGAAGGAAAACCAAACCGTTGCGAAAGCCCTTGCGGATTGCGAAAAAGAATTCGAAAAACGCATGGATGACGATTTTGACGTTTCTCAAGCGCTCGCAAGCGTGTTCGAATTTGTGCGCGTCGCCAACAAAGCGATTGACGAAGGAAAGCTCGACAAGAAAACCTCTTTGAAAACCAAGTTGTTTTTCGACAAGCTCGACTCGGTATTTTGCTTTATTGAAAAAACCGCGTCTCAAGAATTGGATGACGATATTGCAAAGCTCGTTGAAGAGCGTGAAAACGCGCGCAAGAGCAAGAATTTCAAGCGCGCTGACGAGATTCGCGCGCTGTTGAGAAAGAAAGGAATAGTTTTGGAAGATACGCCTAAAGGCGTTGTTTGGAAAAAGGCTTGAAAAAAATGCCGCCGAAACCGCCGCATTTGCACGAACACCCGCCGCATCCTCCGCACGGCACGCCGACTGTGCCGCCTCACTTGATGCACGCGAAGGAAAACAAAAGCGTTTTGTTGAAGAGTTTTCTTGCCGGAAGCGCTTTGACCCTAGCGGTTGGCTTAATTCTGCTGAACGCCAAAGTAGAGTTGAACATAGTACTGCCGGCAATTGCTCCAGTGTGGGTCGGTTCGATTACTCTCTTGTACAACCACTGGAAAGCGCATTAAGCCGTTACTTTGTATACTGTGTTTCCGGGATGGACTTTGGCGCTTACTTTCAGTCCTATGGACTGCCCTGCTTTCGCTTCTGCAATTGGCTTTAGGTCTATTTGCATTGAGGAAACAGTTTGAATCAAGGCGGTTTTGCCTTCGGCGTTAACCACTTCGATATTATCGCCGTTTTTCAAAGCGTCCGTAAGTTCAATCACCGCCACTCCCAAAGTTCCGAAATAATGAGATATCTTGCCCACCGCTTTCTTCACTCCGACCACCCCAAAGAAAGCAGGGAGAAAGCAGTATAAAACCTTTCATGGTTTTTAAACAAGCCCCGACTCGCGCAAAATCTGTATGTCTTCCATCGAAATTTTCTCGCCTGACTTGAAGCGCTTGAAAATCAGTTCCGCTTGCTTGGAAAGCTCCCGCTTGAGCTTGCGCAATTCCTGCAAGCGCTCGTGCGCCTCTTCGCCGACGCGCGTTTTCTCGTCGTCCTCGCGTTGCTTGCGCAATTCAACCAGCTTTCCATGCGCCTCTTGAGCCTGCTCTCGTTTTTCCTCGAGCTCGGAAAGCGCTTGCGAAACGAATTCTTGCAACTTCGATGCTTTCTCTTGCGCCTTAATCATCTTGTCATGATGCTCTTGCGACGATTGCGCGTGCTTTCCCACGCCCGCGTGCAAGCGCTCGCTCTCGTCAACAACCGCTTTAAGCTCTGCCCGCTTGGCGCGAATTTTCGCGAGAATATCCCGCGCGCCCTTGGCAGCAGGCAGTTTTTTGCGCAAGTCCGAAATTTTTTTGGAAAGCTCGCGTTCCAAGCGCACGCTCGTGGCTTCTGTTTGCAAAAACCATTCCTGACGCTCGATTTCAGCCTCGAGCGCCAGCGGGTTTTCGCCGCCCGCCTGCGAATATTTTTTCAGCTCTTCGTTCAACTGCGAAAGGTCCTTCTTTAAAGCGGCGACCTGAGCGTTTTTCTCTGCTCTCTGCGCTTTGAGTTCCGCAACCTTGCGGGTTTCGACATCGCGCTCTTTCTTTTCGTCGGCAGCTTCGCTTAGCAATTGCTTTAATTTCTCGATGTTCTCGCGGTTTTTGGCGGCTATCTCGCGCGCTTGCTTGGACGCGGAGTCGCGTTGTTCCTTGAAAGAATACGGAACGGGTCGTTCTTCGTCAGGCATGGTTGAAGCTCATCTCGACGTGGAAGGATTTTCAGGCAAGTCCACCTCAATCTCGGCAATAATCTCGTCAAGCTCTGCGCGCTGTTTTTCAAGAATCTTCTTGATGCGGTTGATGCGCTTTTGCTGCAAGCCTATTTCCCGGTATTTGCGGGACGCCTTGTTGAAGTGTTCGATGCTGAGCGTAAAGTACTCTTCCTCGTTCATGCGCTGCGAAACGTCGGTGAGAATATCGCCCAACAGCTCGTTGGCAGCAACTTTGACGTCGTACTTGACTTGATGCGGGTTTTTCAAATTAGCCTTGATAATCCTTACTACGCGCGCGTTGGGAAACGGCAGGTTTTCCGATTCTTCGTCTTCCAGCTCTTCGCCCTCGACTTGCGCTTCAGGAATCTTTTCCACGTCTTCCATGCTTCAAACCACCTTCTAAAAAACGTTCTGCAACAAACCAAAAATAGCTCTTAAGAATAGTGTTTTTCAAAGGTTAAAAAACCTTGTTTCCGAGCAGCAAAAACACCCTTCTTTTGCGCGCGCTTTCAAGCCCCTCTTGCCTCACAAACACGGAAAACCCCGCTTTTTTGAAAGCTTGCGCCCACGCCATCAATTCCTTTTCACTCTCGGGGTAAAACTGTATTACTGCGCGACCGCTGCGTTTCAAAACGCGCCGAAACTCTTTCGCAACCAACCCACTTTCAGAAAGCGAAACCCATTGCAACGCTGAAACCGACAGGATGGCGTCAAAGCTTTTGGCTGGAAAAGGAATCTTGCGCAAATCGCCTACCTTGACATCAAAGCCTTTTTTCTTTGCGAGCGCAACCATTTGCGGGGAAAGGTCAAATCCCGCGCATTCGTAGCCCACTTCGCGCAGGATTTCGAGGGAAAACCCGTTTCCGCAACCAGCGTCGAGAAGCTTCCATTCGAGAGGGAAAAGCGCGAGTTTCAAAGCGCGAAGCGTGATTTTGCGTTGAATCCTGCGAAGTACGCGTGAAGAGGCGTAAGGCGTTTTCTCGCCGTAGTAATCGCGCGCGCTAACGGTTTTTTCAGGCCGTTTTGCGTTTCTGACTTTCCACATCACTAGATTAAACGAGCTGAGAGTTTTTCAATCATGTCTCTTGTCATTGCAGTAATGTCGAACGCGGGTTTCCAACCCCATTCCACTTGCGCTGCGGTGTCATCAATGGAGCGCGGCCATGAGTCTGCAATGGCTTGCCTGAAATCCGGCTCGTAAGAGACTTTAAACTCCGGAATTTCTTTCTGAATCGCGCTCGCAAGCTCGGCTGGCGAAAAGCTCATTGCCGCAACATTGAAGTCAGAGCGATGTTTGAGTTTGGAACCGTCAGCTTCGGCCAGTTGAATTATCGCCTTGAGCGCGTCGGGCATGTACATCATTGGTAGTGTAGCATCAGGCCGCAGGAAGCACTCGTAAGGTTGCCTGCGAACCGCGTAATAGAAAATGTCGACTGCGTAGTCCGTCGTGCCTCCGCCCGGCGGAGCGACGTTGCTGATTATTCCCGGATAGCGCAATCCTCGCGCATCAACGCCGAATTTTTTGAAATAATAGTTGCACAACAGCTCGCCGTGCACTTTCGAAATTCCGTACATGGTGCTGGGCTTCAACACCGTTTCGTTCGGAGTGTTGTCGCGGGGCGTTTCAGACCCGAATACCCCTATCGAGCTTGGAACCATCACACGTTCGAGCTTGTTCTCACGGGCGACTTCAAGAACGTTGTAAAGTGATGTGTTGTTCACGAAGTAAGCGAATTGCGGGTTTTTTTCTCCGGCAGCAGAGAGTATGGAAGCCAGGTGGTAAACCGTGTCAACGCCGTGGTTTTTCACCGCGCTTTCGATTTGCTCTTTTTTCGTGGCATCAATGTTTTCAGCAGGACCTTCTGCTTTCCACTCCTCCGTCAGCGGCCTTATGTCTGAAGCTACAACATTGTCCTTTCCGTATTTTTTGCGGAGTTCAGGCACGAGTTCGGAACCGATTTGCCCGAAAGCGCCTGTCACTAAAATTTTTTTCATTCAATACACCCCAAGGAGATTACTCAATATTCGCATCGGCAAGAAATAAAAACGCGAGCGGATTCGCCGATTGTCGTTGAAGTTGGGGTTTAATAATTTTCCACACGCAATTTTTCGAAAAGGTGATTATTTTGAGAGACCCGGTTGCGTTTTTGAAGCAGGAATACGGCGCGTTGGTCAGCCAAAGCTTGGATTGGCGCATCAAGAAACTCCAGGGCGCGTCCGAACCGCATTCTGTTGTTGACGGAAAAAAAGTTTTGATGCTGTGCTCGAACAACTACCTCAATTTATCTAATCATCCTCGCTTGAAGCAAGCTGCTATTGAAGCGGTTAAAACGCACGGCGCAGGCAGCGGAAGCGTGCGCGCCATTGCAGGCACGATGGACTTGCACTTGAAGCTTGAAGAAAAAATCGCTGAGTTCAAGCACGCTGAAGCCGCTTTGTATTACCAGACGGGTTTTGCCGCAAACGCGGGTCTTATTCCACAGCTCGTAGGCGAAGGCGATTTAGTTATCAGCGATGAGTTGAACCACGGCTCGATTATCGATGGCGTTCGCTTGAGCAAAGCCGAAAGAGCGATTTTCAAGCACAAGGATGTTGCGGACTTAGAGCGCGTTTTGAACGAAGCCGAGAAAAAACAACCGGCTCCGCGCCGCATTCTCATTATCACGGACGGCGTTTTTTCAATGGATGGCGACATCGCTCCGTTGGACAAGATTTCTAGCCTCGCAGAGCAACACGGCGCTATGGTTTTCGTGGACGATGCGCATGGAGACGGGGTTTTGGGAGAAAAAGGACGCGGCATCGTCAATCACTTTCATCTTGAAGGAAAAGTGCAAATCGAAATGGGCACTTTCTCGAAAGCATTCGGCGTTGTGGGCGGCAGCATTGCCGGCTCTCGTGATTTGAAAAACTTTGCGTTGAACAAATCGCGAACTTGGCTGTTGAGCGGAAGCGCTCCTCCAGCTACAGTAGCCGCGTGCATCGCGTCTCTCGAAGTTCTCGAAACCGAGCCGCAGCACGTTCAAAAACTTTGGGAAAACACCAAGTATTTCAAAGCGCAGTTGCAACAACTGGGCTTCAACACCGGCATTTCCGAAACTCCAATCACGCCGGTAATCGTCGGCGAGAGCAGCAAAGCTCAGCAATTGAGCCAAAAGCTTTTCGATATGGGCGTTTTTGCCTTGCCAATCGTCTTTCCCATGGTTGCGAAAGACAAGGCGCGCATTCGCACGATGATGAACGCGGGCCTTTCAAGAGAAGATTTGGACTTCAGCCTCAACGCTTTTGAAAAAGCGGGAAAGGAACTGCAAATCCTTTAGTTCTTTTTCGTGAAGAGCCAGGCGCTGATGCCGAGCATTACAGCACAGAATAAAGCTAGAATTGTAAAGTCGGCCCAGAAGGGCATTACGCTGCTTTCCGTAAGCGCTCCGCGCAAGCCGTCCACTCCGTAAGTCAACGGGTCTATTAGAGTGAGGGTTTTCAGCCACCCCGGCAGGTTGTTGAGTGGAAACAACGCGCCTGACAAGAAGAACAAAGGCATTACGAGAAAATTCATTACGAGCTGGAAGCCGTGCATGTCCTCCATCTTCGAGGCTATTGCAATTCCAAGCGCGACGAAAGACAGCGAAATGAGAATCATGAAAAGCAAGGCAGTCAGAAAGCCGGTTGCGTTGAACGTCACGCCGAGGAAAGGCATCAGCAACATTATCAACGCGGCTTGCAGGATTGACGTGGTAGCGCCTCCGAAAGTTTTACCCAAGACTATTACCAATCTGCTTACCGGCGCAACGAGAATTTCTTTCAAAAACCCGAATTGGCGGTCCATTATTACAGTCAGCCCGCTCGCGATGGACGAGAACATCAAAACCATTCCGATTATTCCCGGAGCGATGAACTCCATGTAATTCCCTTGCGAGAACGACGAACTCAAACCTGTTCCTAAAAAAAGCAGGAAGAACAAGGGCATTCCCAAGCTTCCGACAATCCTGCTTTTAGCGCGAATGAACCGCAATAGCTCGCGTTTCCACAATACTTTAAGTGCAGTAAATTCGCTCATCTGTTCCTCGCCCGCATCCTCATGCGAAACTTGTCAATGAAACCGCCGCCCGACTCGCGCCTGATTTCTTTGCCAGTCAAGCGGAGGAAAACGTCTTCCAGACTCTCGCCCTTGCGCTTTAATTTGCTCGGCGCATCGCACGCCACTATTTTTCCGCGGTCGATTATCGCAACGCGGTTGCACAACGCGTCCGCTTCTTCAATATAATGCGTGGTCAAAACGATGGTCACTTTCTTCTCGCGATTCATTTTCTTTGCGTAATCCCAAATGTGGTGGCGCGTTTGCGGATCCAAACCGAGAGTCGGCTCGTCGAGAAACAAGACAGCAGGTGCGTGCATCAAGCCACGCGCGATTTCCAGCCTGCGCTTCATTCCGCCCGAATAATGCTTTACCAGCTCGTCTTTCTTGTCCCAAAGCTCAACCAACTTGAGCGCATTTTCGGTATCGGCTTTTTTTTGCGCGCCGCTTATTCCGTACAACTCGGCGTGAAAATCCAAATTCTCCCAGCCTGTTAGCTCGTCGTCCAAACTAGGGTCTTGAAAAACAATTCCGATGCTCTTGCGCACGGCATCGGCCTGCTTGGCAACATCAAAACCGTTTACTTTCCCCCCGCCCGAAGTGGGCTCGAGAATGGTGCACAACATTGAAATCAAAGTGGTTTTGCCCGCTCCGTTCGGCCCTAGCAAGCCGAACAACTCGCCTTTTTCAATAGTCAAATCCACGTTGTCGACTGCAGTCAACTCGCCGAAACGCTTGGTAATTCCTTTTGTCTCAACAGCAAAAGCCATTCTATTTCACTTCAATAAGACAACGTCTTCAAAACGCACGCCGAACTTGCGCGGAAAATAAATTCCCGGTTCTATGGTAAATGCCATTCCGCTCTTAAGCTTAGCGTCATTCCAACGCTTGGCACCGTCGTGCGCATCCAAACCGATAAAATGCCCCAAACTCAAGCCAGCTTCGCGAAAAGAATTTTTTTCAAAACCGTATTCCTTCAAAACCAGCAAGGCAAGCGCGGAAAGCGCCTTTCCCGTAACTCCGGGCTTCGCTTTCTTTTCCGCTGCCTTCTTTGCTTCTTCGACTGCCACGATTGCGTCGCGAATTTCCGCATCGCTGCCTTCGTAAAACGTGCGGGTGAAATCACCACAGTAACGTTCGCAACGCACTCCCGCGTCGACCAACAGCAAATCGTTCTTGCCTGCTTTTTTCAGCGAGGGCGTCCAATGCGGTATCGAAGCGTTTTCGTTGCACGCGACTATCGGCGGAAAGGCGTCTGCGGCAACGCCTTTTTCCCGCGCGGCGAATTCAATCAAACCGGCAATTTGATTCTCGGTTTTGCCTGTGAACCCTTTTGCCTGGGCGAAAGCAACACATTCCTTAGTTGTTTTCTGCGCCTGCGCCAGCAAACGCATTTCCCGGCCGTCTTTGAACAAGCGCAGTTCGCCGATAATCTCACCGGCCGGCTTGACCGCGTATTTTTTCTGCATTAGCCGAAACGCCAGGCGGCTTGAGTCCGAATGCTCGTCCACGCCGATTCTCCTGGTTTTAAGTTTCTTGAGCAAAGCGAAAAGGTTTTTGCGGAAATCCTTGAGCGGAAAAACGCCGTCGAAAAAATCAAAGCCGCGTTCGGAAGAAAAAATCGCTGCGTAGTCGGGCGTGACTACGAGCAGGTTGGGCACGCTCAAACCGCCCGAGTAATAATAGGCGTTCGAATCTGTTTTTTCCAAGCCGCCGAAAACCGCGCAATCCACCCGCGTCTTGCGCAACTTTCGTTGCAGTTTTTTCAGCCGAAGCGCGAAATCGAAAACCAACGGAACCCACCTACCGCAATGCTTTTATTGAACGCAAGCAAACTACGTTAGCTTTTCTGCGGTTTCATTAAAAAAACCGCTTTTTGAAGGAAAGGGTGGGATGCTATGAAAATAAGCGATTTGACTCCGGGCACTGGAAACGTTGATTTGGATGCAGAGGTTATCGGCGTCGAAACACCCCGCGAAATCAACAAGAACGGACGTTCTTTGCGAGTGGCGAACGTCACGCTCAAAGACGATTCCGGAACAATGACGCTCGTGTTGTGGAACGAAAACATCGACAAGGTGAGTGAAGGCAGCCGCATTAAGATAACGAACGGCTACGTCAACACGTGGCAAGACAAGCCGCAGCTTACGCTCGGCAAATTCGGCACCATAGAAGTATTATAGAAACTTGAAAAATAAAAAGAACGGCCGGCTCAAAAGCCGGCAAAACTGTTTTTTTTAATTCTTGTTGTTCCAGCAGTAGAACAGCAGGACTGCGGAAACGAAAACAAGAATGGGCACTATCATAAAGCTGCTCGCGACCGAGCTGAAGTCCAGCATCAAAATACTCCAGACTATTGCCAACAGCAACGCGAGCATTATCACTCCTTCCATAATCGAAATTTTTGGAGAGCCTCTTTTCACTGCAAACGCCCTAGCCATGTTTTCACCTCTTTCTTCATAACGCAAAAGCGCCTTAAAAACCGATGCTCGAAACTAGCTAAAACCCCAGCGTTGCGAAAGCGAGGATGCCCGTCATCAAGGCGTAAAGAGTATAGTTGCGCGCTTTCGACAGCGAAGCGTAATCCTGCTTCAACGCCGCTATTGACGTGGCGAGAAAGAAAAGCGAGTCGGAAACTATTATCAGCAGGAAGTACGGCACGGGCAGGTAGTAGAAAAGCGGCACCATCGAAAGCGCTATTGCCACGAGAATGTTGGCGTTGGCGAGCAGAACGGTTTTCTTCGGCCCGAGAAGCATCGGCAGGGTTTTCGCCTTCAGCTTCTTGTCGCCCTCCACGTCGCGCAAGGTTATCAAAAGCTCGCGGCCGAAACCCGCGAAGAAAGCCATTCCTGCGAACAGCACGATAAACGGATTGAGCGCTTGCGAAACCACGAGATTCCCGTAAATGAAGGAAACGCTCATTGCGCTTGCGATGAAAACGTTTCCTGCGAGGGGAAGTTTTTTCAAAATCGGGTCGTACGCCATGGACAAGATTGCGTACGCAAAGGTGATTGAGAACGCCGTTTGCCCGAACGGAAGCGTGAGGAAAATGCCGATTGCGAATAATGCAAGGGAAAAGAAAAGCGCTTGTTGCGGCTTGATTTCGCCTGAAACAAGCGGCCGGTCTTTTCTCTTGAGTGCTTTGTCGCTCTTCAAGCCGAAGTAATCGTTCCACGCGAACGCAGCCAACGTGATGAGCGCAGGCCCGACTGCAGGGTAAAGCAAGTCGAGCGACAATCTTTTCGAAACGATGAACTCGCTTGCCACGACGGCAACTAAAACCATCAGGCCGTGTTCTGCTCGCGTCAATCTCAGCCAAGCGTTTCGCATGAAAAACTAAAGCGCAAGAGTTTTATTAAATCGCGCGAGAGTTGTTTATTCGATGCCTGGGATTTTCAAGAACGAGGAAGCGCTGTCGCCAGAGTTTCTGCCCGAGCAAGCGCCTGGTCGAGAAAGCGAGATTCGCGCTCTTGCAGACGCGTTAAAACCTGCAGCAGAGGGAAAAACGTGCCGCGCGGTAATGCTGCACGGACCGCCGGGAACAGGCAAGACTACTTGCGCGAAAATCGTGTTGCGCGATTTGCTCGAACACGCTGTCAAAACAACCGGCTTTTACGTGAACTGCTGGCAAACCCCAACGCGCGTAGCGGTTTTCTCGAAAATAGCCGAAGACATCGGAGACGCTTTGCCGCGCAGGGGCATCGGGGGCGACGAAATCCTTTCGCGCGTGAGTGAAGATTTGAAAAAATGCGGAAAAACCGCGGTTGTTTTTCTCGACGAGACCGACCGCCTGGCGCACAAGGACGAGAGCACTGCGCTTTACGAACTCGCTCGAAGCGGAATTTTTTCGGTAGTAATGCTGACTAACGAACCGTCTTTTCTTTTCAGGGTGGACGAACGCACGCGCAGTTCGCTCCAGCCTCTTGAAATCGAGTTTGCGCGCTATTCGCCGAAGCAATTGAAGGACATTCTTCTGCAACGCTCAAAAAACGCTTTTCTTCCAAACGCTTGCGGCAGCGAGGCAATCGCGCTTTGCGCTGCCTACGCTTCGAAAAACGGCGGCGACGCGCGGGTGGCAATTCAAGCGCTTTACCAAGCAGGTCGCAACGCGGAATCGAGAGGCGCTGATGCCATAGGCAAGGAAGATGCGAATAAAGCCTGCGGGGGCGAAAACCCGTCGTTGCAAAAGCGATTGTCCGGCTTGAGCGAAACCGAAGAAAAAATAATCGAGGCTCTTCGAACTGCAGGTGGTAAAATGATGGCTGGCGAGCTTTACGGCGCGCTTGAGGGAATGGAAGAACGCACGTTGCGCAATTACTTGAAGCTCTTGGAAGTCAAGCGCGTCATCCAGCGAACTGAAGTCGAATTGCAAAACGGCAAAACAACCCGCATCAAGCTTCTTATTTAGTCGAAACTATTTTGATGACGTCGTTGTTTTGAAGGGCGTGGTCTTTTGAAACCCGCATTTGTTTTTTCGCGTCAATCGCGTAGAGAAAATGCGTTGCAAGGTCGGTGTGGATGGCTGCAGCCAAATCAACGGGCGTCGAGCCTCGCTTCAGCAGAACCGCGTCAGGCAAAACGTTTCCATGATGGTCGGAAAAACGCCGCTCGTCCTCGACCGGATACGCGACTATGTAATCAAGCAACTCGAAAACCGCAAAACGCAGCAGTTCGGAAACGCCAGTTCCGTTGTTTTCGCTTGCCAACATTTTTATTTTTTCCAACGCCCCTGCGAGCTTTTCGTCGCCGGTTTTGATTTCCATTTTCCTTCCGTCGTAGTCGACCAAGCCCCTTGCCTTGGCTTTTTGCAGCGCGAGTTCGAAATCGCCTGCAACCGGAATAACGCGATAGTCGGGAAAATCCGTTCTCAACTTCTCGACGTTTTGCTTTGCTTGCGGAAAATCAAGCTTGTTCGCCGCTATCACGAGCGGCTTGGTTTTCTTGCGCAACTCGGCCGCTTTTTCGAAAAGCGTCTTGTCGTCAAGAGTCCAGAACTGCTCGGGAAAAACGCTTTTTGCGAGCGCTTCGGAAACGCGCAGGCCCGACAGCAATTGGGCAAGTTGCGCAACGTCCTTTCCCTTCGCGCGCGTAACGTGCCTCTTGATTACGGAGTGAAACCAATGGTCGAGCTCGTTTTCTATCATTCGCACTTCTTGCGAAACGCCCCACCCGCTTGTCGGATTGCCTTCCTCATCGGTTGTCCCTGACGCATCTACAACGAGAACAAGCGCATCCGCGTTGGCGCAATCGTTCAAAAACTCGTTTCCCCTGCCTTTCCCCAAGTGCGCGCCTTCCACTAAGCCGGCAACGTCAATCACGTTCACCGGAATTCTCCGCATTCCGTTTTCGCACGAGCCCAGCCGCGGGTTGCACTTGACTCCGAGTTCCTTCTCGACGCACGTTGTTTCGAGGAAGGCAACTCCCTTGTTCGGGTCTATCGTAGTGAACGGGTAATTCGCCACTGTCGCGGACCCGTGAGTAAGCGCGTTGAAAAGCGTGGTTTTGCCGGCGTTTGGTTTTCCGACGAGTCCGATGAGCATGTGTTTTATAATGGTGGAAAGGGATTAAGTAAGTTTGGTGGGCTTTTTCGTGACTAAATTGTGGACTGCAAAACACGCGCCGCGCTCGCTCAAAGAAATCGCTGGAAACGAAGAGGCGAAGGAAGCGATTGCCAAGTGGGCGCTCGAGTGGCAGCGCGGAAAGGCGCAAAAGCCGTTGTTGGTGAGCGGGCCTACTGGAATAGGAAAAACGGCTTTGGCTCATTGCCTTGCTGAAGAAATGGGTTGGTCTTTGGTTGAAACGAACGCTTCGGACTTGCGTGACGCAGAGAACTTGAAGAAACTGCTGGGCTTCGCGTCTTCATCCCAAGGGCTTTTCGGAGAAAAACGCTTGTTGCTGGTGGATGAGGTTGATGCCGCGTTTGATAGGGGCGAGGTTCCGGCTCTTTCGAAAATAATCGAGAACGCGGAACAGCCGGTTTTGATTATTGCGAACGACGTTTGGAACCCTTCGCTTTCCGCGTTGCGCAATGCTTGCGTCAGGGTGGAAATGAAGCGCGTGAACCAATACGCCTTGCGGGCTGTGCTGAAAAAAATAAGCGAGGCTGAAGGCGCCGCGGGCGAGGTGAACGCAATTGCCGAAAACGCGGAGGGCGATTTGCGTGCCGCCATTACCGATTTGCAAGCTGGAGCGTTGGGAGCGCGCGACCGCGAGCAAGACGTTTTCAAGAGCGTGAGCAGGGTTTTCAAAGCCGACAATTTCAGGGACGCGCTGCGCGCAGGCGACAATGCGGCTGTTGATTTCGACTTGTTGCTGCGTTGGATTGAGGAAAACATTCCGGCGGAATACGAAGACAACGGGGAAATCGCGCAGGCGTTCGATTGGCTTTCGCGCGCAGACGTCTTTCAAGGCAGGCGGCTCAAGCGCCAGTATCACTCGTTGTTGCGCTACGTGCGCGCGCTTTCGCTGGGCGGAGTGGCCGCAAGCAAAAAGCAAAAGTACAGGAAATTCACGCGCTACCAATTTCCTTCGATAATCAGGCAGTTGGGCGCTTCGAAAGCCAACCGCGCGTTGTTGAAATCATCTGCCGCGAAAGTCGGCTCTAAAACCCATTGTTCGATAGCGCGGGCGAAAAAAATCCTGCCGTTCTTAGCAAACGCGCCTGGAGCAGGCGATTACTTCGGCTTGAGTGAGGAAGAGGCTTCATTTCTCGTGGGATTGTACGAGCTTGAACGCAACCGCTCCGAGAAGAAGTAGCAGGAAAAACCACACGTAAGACGATTGCACGTCGCGGTACGTCCGGAGGAAAAACTCGTTAACCTCGTCGCTCAACGCTTTTTCCCGCTCGTAAGACAACTCCCACTTTCCCGAAATGGGTCCGGTCCAAACGAATTCGTTCGCTTGCGACGACGACGGCGCAGGCGCCAGCTTTACTGCGTAAGCGTCGCGCGGCAGTTTAACTTCCAGGTTCATGTTGTTGCCGAGCGTAAGCTCCCCCTTTCCGCCGGAAAGCGCTATGAACGACGAATCAAGGGCGAATCGCGTTATTCTGCTTCCCACGCGCTCGCTTTTCACCAATTGCGCAGCGTCGTATTCCAGAACCACTGCCGCAGCATCGAAACCGATCGAATACTCGCGAGTGGCGGTAATGCGCAGGTTTGTCACCGACCCGCTCAAGTGGTACTTGATGTTTTTAGAGAACGCCTGCCAGTCCGTAAGCACGGTTTTGCCTTGGCTCAAGTAATACTCGAACGACTGGTGTTCGAACTGGTTTTCGAGAAAGAAAACCGTTTTTTCGGTGACGTGCGCGCTCCCGTCGGGACTGACTGTTATGTTCATCGAGAACGAATAGTCCCTGGCCGCGAGGCTGCACGGGACAGCCAGCAGCAGCAAGAGCAGGGCGAAGCGCTTCATGCGTTTATTATCCCCAGCCTCGAATAATAACATTGGGTTTTCCGCATGAGAGGCGTGGTGGGTTTCGCACTGGTTTTGCTCTTCGTTTTCCCCACGCTGCACGTTCTCGAGCTGCAGAAAAACTCGCTTACTTCCAACTCGCTGGCGCAGGAAAAAATGATTGCGATTGAAAAGCGTTATTACGAAGATTTGTCGCTTAAGCAAGCAGTTGCGCAAGTTTTGCGTCAAGCGCAAGGCTCGAGCATTCGCGAAAAGGTCTTGAACGCAAGCGAAGGGCTTGAAAAACTCGAACGCTTTGTTGAAGCGAAGTACGCCGAGAAGGGCGTGTTGATGGACTTGTGGTTCGGCGTTCTGCGCGAAGGCGAGGCGCAGGAACTCGCTGGCAGGATGATGGACGAAAAACGCGCTTTGAAGTGCGGCTCGTGCTTCGATTTTTCAGCTAGGGCTTTGGATTACGACGGCAACATAGTTCCCAAAAGCGCATCGGTTCTTTTCGCTTCTCCAGCAGGAAGCGCGTTCGTTTCGAAAAACGGCTTGTCCATAGCCCCTTTTCCCGAAGGGGCGTTTGGAGACGTACTCGTAGGCGCTAGTTTCTTCCTGCCTGACGGAAAAATCGCGTTCGTCTCGCTCATGCCGGAGGGGTTCGGATGAAAGCGCAATTGAGCTTGGAACTGATGCTCGCCATAGCGGCGTACTTCGCGCTCATAGCCGCATTCGCGAGTTTCGAAACGCAAGTCGGCGAGCGCGCGCGCAATGAAGCGACGAGCGCCAGCTCGTTTTTGAAAGCACGCGCAGCTTGCGCGGTGATTGACGAGTTTTCCTTAAGCGCGCGAAACACCGCAGTTGATTTCTCGCAGTTGGAAAACGCGACTGCAAGCGAAAACACGGTTTTCATCGACGGCGCTAACGCAACGTGCAATTCTCCGGTGCGTTCGCAAGATGGCTTGCGCGTTGCGCAAAGCAAGAGGGAACACGTGTGAAAAAAGCTTTCTTCTCGGCAGACGTGGGAATCGCGGTTGTTTTGATATTGGTTTTGCTTGCGCTCGTAGTCTCTTCCTTCAACTCGACGTCGAGCGCGATTTCGCAACGCGCTCTCGAAGCCCGAGCGCAATTGAGCCTGTTGGAAAGGGCGGATTTCATGCTCAAGAAATGCGCTTCGGAAGGCGGGATGGCGGAATGCGATTCTACGTTCTTGCGGTCGCACGAAGTTGTCGGTAACGGAAATGCGCTTCTCCTATCGCCGGGCGAAGTGGCGAAAGGATTTTGCGTCAAGCGCCTTACGCTCGTGAACGGGGAAGAAAAAATATTGGTGGTGTGCGCTGCGGAATGAAAGCCCAGGTTTTTTCCATCGAAGCGCTGCTTGCTCTCATCATAGCAGCAGGCTTCATCTCGTTGCAGCCCGTTCCGCAGGCGGTTGATTTCAACAACGTTTACCGCTACCAGCTCGTCCAGGATTTTTTGGAAGTGAGCGTGAAAAACCAAAACACGCTATTCCAGATGCGGGCTTTTGCGAAAGGCGATGCCGATGCGAAACGTTTTTTGGAAGAAAAGTATGCTGGCTTGCTTGACAGCATGGGCGGCTATTGCCTCGAGCTCCAGGCGAAAAACAACTCGCTGCAGGCGAATTGCGGCAATCAAAAGAAAATTTGGGTGGCGGCATCGCGCTTTATAGTCGATGGAAGCGATTTTTTCGAGCTAACCTTGAGGCTGGGCTTCGACGCGTGAAAAAACCGCGCTCACCTTTCCGGCCGAGTTGGAAAAAACCGCTCTGTAAACTCCCTTTTCCAAAGCAAACTGCAGCGGCAACAATTCGAAACCCAAGTCTGCAGAAATGGTTTTTGAAACGCTCGCACTCGAGAAATTCATTTCAAGCAAAGGCGGCGCGGAATTCATCGCTACGTCCGTTTTGAAAACTACTTTCGCTTCAAGCTGCGCGCCGTTCCCCAGCAAGTACGATTGCCTGGCGTTTGTCGCTATTGTTTCAAGCGCAATCTGGTTTGCTTTAGTGGAAGACGCGAGTTCTGCTGCCTCGCGCGTTTTGTTGATTACAGGCGCGAGCGCCAGCAGGAAGGCAAACAAAACCGCTAGGAGAAGCAGCAGTTCAACGCTCAACTGCGCCTTGCGCGACAACACAACCAGTCACTTTATTCCCGCAATCTCGTCGAACGCCTTGTCTGTGGTGTTGGAAAGCACTTTCTTTCCTTGCTCTGCGGTGTTTTGCAGTTGAATGATGAGGACCACAGCCACCGCAAGAACAGCCGCGATGATTATGATGAGTTCGGCGCTTACTTGAGCTTTTTCGTCCATGAAAACAACTGGGTTCTCGCTCTTTAAAAAACCGACTAGAACGCGAACAAAAAGGCGATGAACACCAGGAAGAACGAAAGCCAAACCGTCCTGCTCCACTCCGCCACTTTCGAACCGTCAAGCGGAGGGATGGGAAGCATGTTGAACGCGCCGAGAAACACGTTTATCATGAAGCCTGTTCCTGCCAGCGTTGCGGGAAGAAAAGAAAACGCCATTGCAGCTAGAAAGAAAAGTGCAAGCAGGAGATTGACGAGCGGGCCTGCCAAAGCGATTTTCCCGTTTTGCTCGGCCGTCAAATGCTGGCCGTAAATGTAAACCGCTCCCGGAGCCGCAAAAACGAACTGCCCGCGCGTGAGGAAAGCCATCGCTAAAGCGAGAAACAACCCGGAAGACCATGCCCTATACTCCGCTTTCGCACCGTACGCAACCGCCACGAACCTGTGCCCAAGCTCGTGCAGTATGAAAGCGGTTCCTACGGTAATCAAAATCACGAGAAACAAGTCGGGCGTGAAGTCGTCGCGAAAAATCGTGAACGCGAGCGAAATGGTTATTACCGAAACGAGAATGTGCAAAAGCTCTTGCCAACCTATGCTAAAGCCGTTTTTCATTTCAAAAACGCTCGCTTTCCGTAAGTTTGAGTAGGGGCGGTTGAATGGCGCCCGCGTACGATTCTATAACGCCTTCACCCAACGCGCCGTTCGCAAGCGCAATCCTGATTTTTTTGCCTATCCTGCCCGCTTCCAAAGCCTGCACTGTCACAAACTCGTTTAAAACCATGTTGTTGCCTGCAGGGTCGACTACGTTCCTGTGGACTGAAGCAACTAGAAAATCGCCTTTGCGAACTCCCCGCACTTGCGGATACGCATAGCCGGTTATTATCGCTGCGCCGATAGCAAGCGCAATGAGCGACCACGCGTCGTTGAAAATGCTTTTCTCCACGCCGAAAAAAGCGTTGACGTAAGAGCGCAAACCGTAGGTTATCAAAGCGGCTGACACGAACAGCATGAAAGCGTTAGCAGTAACTCGGAGGTTCATTCCAACTCACGCAACCCTGTAAAAACAAGAGGAACATGGTGCTATATATTTTTAGGCGTAGCCGGCTTGAGCTGCTTTCTTTGCTTGCTTTTGCGCCAACGTCGGCCTTACCGCGGTCAGTGCTTTCGCAAAATGCGCTTGCGTCACAATCTTAGCTTCAACGTTTTCGCGCAACGCGTTCATTCCCGCTTCCCTGCATAAGCCTTCCAAATCCGCTCCGCTATAGCCGTCGGTTTTCTTCGCCAATTCCGCAAGATTAACGCTTTTGTCAATCGGCATTTTGGCGGTGTGCACCTTCAAAATCGCCAAGCGGGTTGGCTCGTCGGGACTTGGCACTTCAATCAGCTTGTCGAACCTGCCGGGCCTCAAAAGCGCGGGGTCAATCATGTCCATGCGATTGGTAGCCGCAATTACGACAACATCGCGAATGTTTTGAATTCCATCCATTTCCGACAACAGCATGTTCACCACCCGCTCTGTTGAATGCGAATCGAAATCGCCTCCGCCTCGCGCCGGCGCAAGAGCGTCAAGCTCGTCGAAAAATATTATTGTCGGCGCTGCACTGCGGGCTTTGCGAAATACTTCGCGCACTCCTTTTTCGCTCTCGCCGACCCACTTGCTTATCAATTCAGGACCGCGAATTGCAATGAAGTTCGCTTCGCTTTCGGTTGCAACTGCCTTCGCCAAAAGCGTTTTGCCGGTTCCAGGAGGTCCGAACAACAAGATTCCGCGCACAGGGCGGATGCCCACGTGGTCGAACACTTCGGGTTTTTTCAACGGAAGTTCGACAGCCTCGCGCAATTCCCTCTTCACATTCTCAAGCCCGCCTATCTGTTCCCACTTGACATTCGGAATTTCAATAAACACTTCCCTCAAAGCAGAAGGACGGATTTCCTTCAACGCGTTTTGAAAATCATCCCTTGTTACTTTAATGGACTCTAAGAGCTGCTTAGGAACTGCCTCATCCTCCATGTTTATTTTCGGAAGAATGCGCCTCAACGCCCTCATTGCTGCCTCTTTCGACAAAGACTGCAAATCAGCCCCAACGAAACCGTGCGTAACGCTCGCCAACTCGTCCACCATGATAACTACTGACTCTAAAATGCTTTCACTATTTACGGTACCTAATTCTTCATCCGATACCACTCGCCTATCTATTAATTTAAGTTCCAAGAGCTCGTATATGATACGATACATATACGAAACCTCTTTAGCTAGTGTTTGCTCGTAAAAGATTTTACGAATATCTTCCCGCCTAAGTTCAAGTAAATATTGCGTGTATTTTACGTCGGATATAGCATTGTTAAGCAATGAAATCAGATCGCCAATCTTATCGGAAAGTTGCTTTACAGAAAGTTGCAAAGAATGTTGTTTTTTCCTTAGCACTTCGACTTCTTGACCCAACCTATCCGCCAACGCTTTTTGAACAGCCAACTCCTTATCCAAAGAATTGATTTTTTCCTTGCTTTCCTCACGAAGCGTATCTAGATTGTCTGAAAGTTTTTGTAATTTTTGAGTCAGTAGACTTCTTTTTCCAGATATTTCAGTATACAATCTGCGCAGGTATGTTTGGTCTGCGCTACTAACGCGCTTAAGCTCTCGTTGTATATTATCTACTTGCGCAGACAATTGCGAGTCAATCGCTCTGAGCTTCTTACGCTCTTCTTCAATTTCAGCAGAAAGCTTAGTTTCTCTTTCTCTGACACCAGTGATCTCTTTTTTTAATTGCATTTGCTTGGACTCTATTTCATCACTCAAACCAGAGGCAAAATCGTTCAGCGCCCGTTCAGAAACTTTGTTTTGAAAAAGTTTTACCAGCTTATCCGCGTATACTGTAGCCTTTAACTCCCATAGCGGCATTCCGCGCGTGTGAATCTGAAGAATTTCCTTTCTGCTGGCTTTATCGGGCACGCCGATTTCAATCTCGCGGTCGAAGCGTCCAGGCCTGCGCAAAGCGGGGTCGATTGCATTCGGGCGATTTGTAGCGCCGATGACAACAACTTGCCCCCTGCTCTTCAATCCGTCCATTAAAGTCAAGAGCTGGGAAACAATTCGTTTTTCCACTTCGCCCATGACTTCCTCGCGCTTTGGGGCAATGGCGTCAAGCTCGTCGATGAAAACTATGGAAGGCGCGTTTTCCTCGGCGTCATTGAAAATGTTGCGCAGTTTTTCTTCAGCCTCGCCCACGAATTTGCTCACTATTTCAGGCCCGTTGATGGTGATGAAGTGCGCTTCGCTTTCATTTGCAACTGCTTTTGCCAAAAGCGTTTTTCCGCATCCGGGAGTGCCGTAAATCAAAACTCCTTTAGGCGGTTCGATGCCCAAGCGCTCGAACAACTCGGGGTGGCGCATTGGCAGTTCGACCATCTCGCGGATTTTCTGGATTTCTTCCTTCAAGCCGCCGATGTCCTCGTAACTGATTGTGGAAATCTTGCCCAGTTCTTTTACCGGCTCTTCATGCAGAACCACTTGCGTGTCTTGCGCAATCAACACTAATCCAGTAGGAATCGTCTGCGCGACTGCGAAGGGAAAGCTCGTTCCCATCACGCTCACCAAAAGCGTATCTCCCTTGGCAAGCGGTTTTCCAATCAGATTTTTTTTCACGTATTCAGGAAAACCGGGAGCGTAGCGCGACGGCTGGTTCGGCGCGAGAACTATTTTCTTGGCGGTCTTGATCTCCGCTTTTTTGATTTTAACGCGGTCTCCCAATCCAACGCTCGCGTTTTGCCTTAGAATGCCGTCCATGCGAATGATGTTCAAACCCTCGTCTTGAGGATGCGCAGGCAAAACAATCGCGGCAGTGGTTTTCTTGCCCTTTATTTCAACAACGTCGCCGGTAGTAACGCCCAAAAGCTTTCTCGCTTGCGAATCCACTCGCACAATGCGCTTTCCGTAATCGATTTGCATCGCTTCGGCTACTTTCAAGTCAATGTCGCTAATCATAATGTCATCACAACATCACTTTCAGTCGAAGTATTTTAAAAATGCGTTGATTACGCCAAGTCGAAACTTCCTTGCGGAAGTTCTTGCGAAAAACCAGCCGCTACCAAAAGCGTTTTCGCAATCTTTTCAACCATGCGGTTTTTTTCAGTTTGGCCTGGCATCAAGTCTATTCCTACGCCTGCGCAAAACGCCGGAACGATTTCAACACCACTCTCTGCGCTTCTTGCTTTCAAGCGCAACGGAACATTCCGAAACCACTTGCGCTCGCCGCGAATCATGAACGAACCTTGCGAAAGAAACTCGCCTTGCGCTCGCTTGTCCACGTTTTTTGCGCTTACGGCGTAAACATCAACATTATGCAAACCGCGCTTCCAAGCGCTTGAAAAGCACGCTGCAAACTGAGCAGTTTCCTTCAAATCCTGCTCTTCCGCGCTCCCGCCGTTCTTCAAAACAACCGCAGGCGCGCCCTGCACGTCAGCGTGAAAAAACAGGTCTCCTTCAGCCAGGTGCTTGGAATAAAGCAAGTCGTTTTGCTTCGCTTCCCTGCCCGCGAGCGCAAGAAAACCGTTCGTGGTTTTGAAAAACAAAAACTTTTCAAACCACTCTTTCTTTCGCTGCGCTTCCTTAACGCGCACTTTTTTCTCTGCGAGCGGCTTGACCACAGCTATTTTCCTTCGCGTTTCTTCAGCCGCCTTGAGCGCGCCAGCTGCTTTAGCCCGCATTTTCTTCGCCTTGTCGTAATGCGCAGCAGCATTTCCATGCACGTTTTTCCTAAAGTCAAGAAGAATTTTCATTTTTCGCACCTGCCTTGCCCCAGTCTTTCTTGGTTTCGCAATCGGGCTTCAGGCACATTGAGAAAGAACGCTTTCCTTTTCGGATGATTTTCACCACGGGCGTGCCGCATTTTTCGCACGTTTTTCCCTCGGCTTTCACGAGCGCGTTTTTCGGGAGCGGAAAAACGTTCTTGCAATTCGGGTAAGACGAGCAGCCTACGAACAAGCCGTATTTCGAGCGGCGCAAAACCAACTCTCCTTTTTCGCAGAGGTTGCATTTGCCGAGCACGCTCTCCCGCCTTTGAGTTGCGTTTACAGCGTCAAGCAATTCCTTGCCAATAACGCTTTCTTCGCGCTTGAAAGCCGCGCAGATTTTTTCCAGCTCGCGCCGTCCTTCGCTCACGACCTCGTCTTTCGAACGCTTTTTGTTTTCCACATCCCGCATTTCTTTCTCGAAATGCCTCGTCAAGTCTTCCCTCACTATCTCGGGCACGTGCGCCTGAAGCGAAGCGTAGACGGCCATTCCCAATGGCGTGACTTGAATGTTTTTCGCTCCGCCGGCATAATTTCGGTCGAACAGCGTGTCTATGATAGCGCTGCGGGTTGCCTTGGTTCCCAAATCGTGCTCTTCAAGCTTGCGGATTATGCTCGCCATCGTAAAACGCCCGGGAGGCTGTGTTTGCTTTGCTTCCTTCCAGAATTTTTCCACCGCGGTTTTCTCGCCGTGCTTGAATTCCGGAAGCGTTTTCTCCTCGAGGCGCAAGTAAGGCGCGTAAAAATCAAACCACCCGGCCGAAAGCGTATGCACTCCTTCTGCGGCGTAATCTTGCGTTCCGCAAGCCAAGATTATCTTGAGTTTTTCGCGTTGCGCAGCAGGCGCGAACGTAGCAAGAAATCGTTTGGCAATCAAATCGTAAAGCTTGAGCGCGTCCGCAGAAATCTTGCCTGGCTTTACTCCGGTCGGGTGGATTGCGGGATGCGCGGGGTCTTTCTTCGGCCCGTTATGAGGAATAAAGCGCTTGCGTTCTATCAACTCCAACGCGCTGTTCGCAAAGGCAGGTTGCGATGCGAGCTGGGAAATGATTTTCTTCAAATCCAGCTTTTCAGACAATTGCTGTGACGAAGTGCGCGGGTAGGAAATCGCAGCTGCTTCATATAAATCCTGTGCCAAGCGCAAGGTGCGCGAAGGTTGGAAACTGAGGGTTTTGAACGCTTCAGTCTGAAGCGACGTTAAATCAAAAGGAAAGGGCGCGGGTTGCTCGAATCGCTTGCTTTCCACGCTCTTGACGACCGCATTTTTTTCGCTTTCCTTGAGCGCTTTGTCAGCATCCTTCTCGTCGAGAAAACGGTCTTTCACGTGCGTGAAAACCGTTTGTTTGCAAAGCGCAAACAATTGCCAGTACGGCGTGGGCTTGAATTCTTGAATCTGCTTTTCTCGTTCCGCAAGGAAAGCCAGCGCAGGGCCTTGCACCCTGCCGATGCTCATGATTCGAAAAACCCCGGCGGACTTAAGCGCGCTCATCAAAGCTCTCGAGGCATTGATGCCCCACAGCCAATCCAAAACGTGGCGAGCTTCGCCCGCATCTATTGTTGAAACGTCAAGCGCACCCGGATTTTGAAACGCGTTTTTCAAATCTTCATCCGTAAGCGTGGAGAAAAACATGCGCTTTGCTTGCTTTCCCTTGCCGCCAGCAAAGCGAATTACGTTTCCTCCGATTAAGCTTCCTTCCACATCCCAGTCGCACGCGTTCACGAGAACGTCGGCTTCCTTCGCAAGTTTTTTCAACGCGTTCAAATACTTTGCGGAAAAAGCGGCTTTCTTTTCAACTTGGCTCAAAGGCACCCATTCGATTTCAAAAACCGGATAGCCGCTTCCCGCGGTTTTCTGCTTGAGCGAGTAAAGATGACCGACTGCGGGAACAACCAGAATGCGGTCCTTTACCTTGGCAAAATCGTAATAAGCCACGCCCCCTAGCGCTTTCTTGCCTGGCGACTTTCCCGCCAGAGCGTGCGCTATCTTTTCCGCAACGCGCGGCTTTTCCGTGATAACGAGAAAGGTAGCCATGCGAAACTACACTATCAGTCTTCAAGAATAAAAAACACGTTGCCGAAACAAAAGCTATCCGGAATGGTTTTTCAGATACTCGGCAAGAGCGCGCTTAGCCTCTGGTTTGATGACGAAACTCGTCTTGGAATAAAGCGGCTTTCCGCCAGAAGTTGTCGAAGGCATGGGCACTCGAGTTCCCTGGTCTTCAACCAATCCCGCAGCAACGCTTCTCGACAACAAATCCAACTGCTTACGCTCTTCCGGCGTGTTATGCAGCCTGTAACCCTTTGGCTCTAGCGAACCCGTTCTAGAGAAAAGCCGGTCTAGTTCCAACGCGTCTTCGTGAGATATTTTTCTGGCTTTCACCAGCCCTGCGATCTCCATCAAATTACCATCCACACACAACGGATTAACGCAGTAATTCGTATTTGCTCAAGTAAATCTGGACTTTCAAAACTTCGAGAAACGGCACTATCAACAATGCGTTCGTGACTATTGCGATAAAGCGCGCTCCTGAAACCGCTTGCTGAAGCGAAATGAAAATCCAGTCGTTGAACAAAACCAGCGCGCAGGCTAGAACGAGAAAATAAAAGAAGTAAGGCAGCTTGCGGTAGATGATGGAAACGCTCATTCGCAACGCGTGCCACAAGCGCAAGTCGTCAATCACGATTGCTTGAGGCGCAAACAAAACCAGCAGGGAAACAATGAAGGCGAACAGCGAGCCCATCCAACGGTAGTTTTGCGGGCTGCTTTCAAACAAAAAGATGTTTGCGAGAAAAACAATTGCAAAGGCCAACAGGAAGATGAAGAACAGCTTGAACGTGCCCGTCTCGATCCTGTCAATCTCTTCTTGAGTCAAGCGCGTGAGCGTGCGTTGCGCTCGAATGACCACGTTAATCGCGACCAGCGCGAAGGAAAAAAGCAAGAGCGAAACGAGGAAAACCACTCCGATGAAAAGCGCGTCCACGGGCGTAAGGTCCATGCGCACGCTCGTAAGGCGCAAAAACGTGGCTCCGAGAGAAGTGAAGTTCGGCAGCAAAAACGCTGCCGGAAAGGCTATGAGAAAAGGTATGGAAAAGAACGAAATGAGCTTGAAATTGCGTTCGTAAGCATTCAGCGCGTGCCTTATCAAAGAGCGGAAAGCCATTGCGAAAACCTCAAAGTGTTATTCAAGCGCACGAATTTAAATAAGTAGCCCGCAAATAAGAAAACCTGTTTTTCGAGGAATTCACATGAGACCAGCTAAGAACGACAAGTGCGAGCGCTGCGGGCGCGAGACTAATCAGATTGAATACTGCGACTACTGCGAGCCCAAGCGCAAGATTTGCAAAGGCTGCCGCAAGAGCGAGCACACGCACTCGAAAACTTACCACACCATAATCTGCCGCGATTGCTGGGGCAGCATTTCAAAACGCACGCGCTTCAAAAGCGCGTAATTCCCGCATAATTCTTTAAATACCTCTTTTTCCGTTTAATGTTGGGTGGGGTTTAGTGACTGAAAAAACCGATTTCGAACCGTGGACTGAAAAGTACCGTCCCCGCAAGCTTAGGGAAGTGACGGGCCACTCTGCTGTTGTCGAGCGGCTTGAAGGCTATGCGAAGAGCAAGAACATGCCTCACTTGCTTTTCGCAGGCGGCGCAGGCATCGGCAAAACCACTTGCGCCCTTGCTTTGGCTACCGAGCTTTACGGCGACGACTACCGCCAGAGTTTCTTAGAAATGAATGCGTCTGACGAGCGCGGCATTGACGCTGTGCGCACTAAAATCAAGGACTTCGCGCGCACCATTCCGATGGCTGACGTGCCTTTCAAAATAATTTTTCTCGACGAGGCCGACGCTCTCACTCCAGACGCGCAGAATGCCTTGCGCAGGACCATGGAGCGCTATTCCAGCATCACGCGATTTATCCTGAGCGCGAATTACAGCAGCCGCATTATCGAACCGATTCAATCACGCTGCTCGGTATTCCGCTTTACGCCGCTCGGCGACGGGGACATCAAGAAAATAATCGCGCACATTGCGGAAAAAGAAAAACTCAAGGTGGACGCGAAAGCTGTTGACGCCGTTGTTTACGTCAGCGAGGGCGACGCGCGCAAGGCAATCAATTGCCTGCAAGGAGCCGCGGGTGCCGAGGACGGCAAGATTACGGAAGAAGCTGTTTTCCGCGTGAGCTCGCGAGCGCGGCCCAAGGAAATCGCGGAAATGGTTGACTTGGCGTTGAAAGGCAAGTTTTCAGAAGCGCGAAAAGCGCTTGACGAGGTTATGGTTCGTTACGCAATGAGCGGCGAGGATGTGGTCGAGCAGGTTTACAAGGAAGTCGTGCGCTTGGACGTGCCTGACGACGTTAAAGTCCGTCTCGTCGACCGCGTTGGCGAATACGACTTTCGCTTGAGCGAAGGCGCGGACCCCCGCATTCAACTCGAAGCCTTGCTCGCGCAGATAATGTTGATTGGACGAAAGTAAATTTCAGCGCAGTAAACTTTTCTTCCAAGCAAAACGAAGTTTTGCTGGCCTCGCAAATCAAAAAGATTTGCTTGGTCTAGTCGAGTTCTTTCTTTTTTAAAAGAAAGAAGTCGGCGTCAGATAATGCTAATAGGAAGAAAGTAGCTCGTTAGTTTAGTAGTTTCTTCTCTAGAAGAAAAAAGTCAGCGCACGATAGCAAGCCTGTGCGCTTGAGGGTATTGCGCGAATTCGCTGCTTTTTTTGATTGACGTGGCAAGCCGTTCGTAAATGGCTGCTGCTTGCGCCTCGTCGAACAAGAACGACAGTTTGGAGTAGGACGAGAAAACCGCATAAAGGTTGATGCCAAGCACGTAAAACTCGTCAGTCAGGAATTCGAATAAGCCTGGCACATCGAAGCCTTCTGGAGGGGAGGTCACAGTCAACAAGGCGAGGTTTTCCTTCGTGCACACTATTTTTCCCTTGTCGCCTTCGGCAAGCGCGAGCACGTCAGGCAGGTATTTCGACATGATTATTACCGAAAGCTCGTCCGTGCGCTGCAAAACGTACATCTTCTCTCCCGCAGCCCAGTCTATCTTCTCCTCTAGCTTGGCGAGCTTTCGGAACAGCTCGTCGGTCCGCGCGAAATGCACGTTCGCCATTCCGGTCCGCAAAACGAGCTTGCACTCGTGAAGTATTTTATACAAGTTTTCTTCGGTCGTAGGGGCCTTCATCAAAAGGTCTTCATTACGCCGGATTGCCATTATTATTGCGTCCAAACCAACGTCTTCGTTCATGCGCTTGTCAATAGCCGGTTTTATGAAACGCGCGAGCGCAGTATAGTTTATCAACCCGCGTTTGAACGCGAACTTGATAGGGTGAAGTTCCACCAAGAGTTCGCTCACTGCATCTGAAACACAAAAACCCATTACGAAAACTCCTTGCCCCTAGATACACTAGCGCATTACAATATATAAAGATTTCCGACAAGATTGACAGAAAAAAAACACGTTAAATGACGAAGTTTATCGAAAACACACCGATTAGTTATATTTTTGACAAAAAGATAGAGAACCAAACAAATATAAAGGTTTTCTGTTTAATGGTTGCGAAGGAAGAACGCACGAGACCGGCTTGCTGGTTTCACGTAACCCCAAGGAGGTTTTAAGAAAACGCAGCCGGTTTTCGTGCTCGAGTGGAGTGGAAAAAAAATGGCTGACGTCTTGCCTGGCTCGGTTTCAAGCAACTTCGACACTATCAGCAGCGTTTTCGTAGCGGCTTTGCTCGGCTATAGCCTCATCTCGAACAATATCCAGCTTCTGCTCGTCCTACTCATTCTAGTGGCTGTTTTCTACGCGAAGCCGCCTGTTGAAAAAAAGAAAAGCGGTTTTGAAGGAGAATTCAGCATGTAAGTGGTTTACCAGCTTACGCGATAGCGCAGGAACGCCGCGATTTTAAAGCTCTCGAATTGCTTGCCCGGCGCGGTTTCCTTGTCGAACACGACTAGTTTAGCGCCGGCTTTGCGCGCTTGGTCGATGAATTCCGAAACAATGCTTGTTTTTCCTCGCAACAACTCGTCGAGAACAACAATTCTCTCTACTGAACCGCCTTCAACTGCTTTGCGCACGTTTTCCACGCCGTATTCAACCAAGCCGTCTTCCTTGCCCAAGTGTGCTTTGAATTCTTCCAAAACCACGTAATCTTGCGCGATTTTCTGGTCGACAAGAGCGCGTTCAAGCACGCCTTTTTTCAGCAACTCGTGCACTCCGCTTTCCTCCGCGTTAGAGCAGTGTTCGAACCACGCTTTCGAGAAATCGAAATTCTTCTGGTCCAAATATTTTTTGAAAGCTTCTTTCTCGAAACCCGGGCCCGCAATGACGATTTGCGCGTCCTTCTCGTTCTTGAGAATGGTGAAAAGCTCGTTGAAAAACTCTTTTCTCGCTTCGTCAAAATGCTCTTTCTCCCTTTTGCTGGCCTTGTTTTCAAGGTTCGCAAAAAAAGACAGCCCTTGCGTCTGCAAGCGGGCGAGCGTTGCCTTATGCTCGTCCATCACTATTATCAAAAGCTTGGGGTGGCGGCTTTGCTTCGCGCTGTCAATCACGCTCCAGTGATACGACGAGAGTTTTTTCTTGATTTCAAGGCGCTGCCCAGGCTCGACGTCGAGAGTATGGTGCTCGCCTATTTGCACGAACTCTTCAGGATGCCCGCTGAGAATCACGCCGGTCAAGCGCAGCTTGTTGGCTGCTTCGGCAAACTCCACGTTTTCCACCTTCAATTCGATGAAAACCTTCTTTTTTTCGCCGCTTTCAGGACGCAGCTTGTCGCCCGTTTTAAAACGCCGCAATGAAGAGCCGCCCACGACGTCTCCGGGTTCCACTATCTTCGTGAGGAACCACAAGTCTTCCAAGTAATCCGGCTGGATTTTGACTTCCTCCTGTTTTTCGTCGTAGTGAATCACTCTCATGATGAAAATAGGCAGGCGGAATATTAAGAGGCTATTTTTTCCCGCTGAAACCTACAGCCTTTCCATAAAACGACGTGGTTTTAACTGCAACACAACCCTCTTCTTTTTTTCACGCGCCTTCCCTCCGCATGAAAAAAATCTGAAGAAAACGCAAGTTAAATAAAACGCGGGCGTATAATGAAGAAAAGGTGTTTTTTTGGAAACCAAGACAATCTTAGCAATCGGCATAGTCGGCATTATTGCTATTCTGGTCTGCTTGTGGTTGTTTTCTTCGCAGGAAAGTTATGCAGACGATTCTTCGCCGGTTTCTTATTTTTACAGCAAGTCCTGCCATTTTTGCGAAGAGCAAAAAGCGGTTTTGCACGAGCTCGCTGCCGAGGGTTTTCGCGTCAAGCCGGTCGACGTGGGCGATAATTTCGAGCGTTTGAGCGAGTTCGGGATAAGGGGCACCCCGGCGTTTCGCGCTGCGAACGGCGACACGCGGGCCGGATTTACGGATAAAGACACGTTGCGTCCGTGGCTTCTGGAGCACGGCGCGAAATTGAAGTGATAAAAATGGACAGCAAGATTTTTCTCTTTCTCGCGGGCGTTGCAACCGCGTTGGCAATCGCGTTTGGCGCGTATTTCTTCGTGCTTCAACCCCCGCCGCAGATTCAAGCAACCCCCGCAGTTTCAATCGAACCGGCTGTTTTGCCTTCAGTTCAACAGCAAACCCCTACGGCTTCGCCGTTGCCTCGCGAGCGTTTGCGCACCTTGCCTTTCAGCTGGGAAACGATTCAAGCGCAGTCTTGCGAAGGCATTGAAAAGCCGCGCGTTTACTTTTTCGAAGACCCTTACTCGTACATTACCGTAGTGAGCAAGGGCGAGTCCGTGCCTGTCGACAAGTTCGTCGGGTTTTTCGAAAGCAAGTTCAAGGACTGGGTGGACGTTTTTCACAAAATATTGCCTGTGAAATCGCAAAAAATGATTGAAAACCACGAGGCTAAACAAGCGCGTTATCTAGACAACCGCTATGCGAAGGAAAACGTGGAGCTTGCCCAAAAGTATTTTGTATGCGCGGGTTCGCAAGAAAAACTGGCAGAATTCAAGAGTTGTTTTTATGACAATGTTTTAATTAACATTTTTGACGACGGAACGAGAGAATTCTTGCCCATGAACAAGAGCGAGCTCGACTTTTGCGCAACCCAAAGCGCGCTCGATTCTGACAATCTGAGCCGGTGCTTGATAACGTCAGGTATGGTGCTTTCTCTAGAGTTTCAAGATGCAAAGAGATTGACTGAAATGACGGTTCCAACTGCGGTCATAGACTGCAAGTACCGCGGGCATTCCGCGTTCGTGGCAGACGCGCTTTGCTTCTATTACCCTGACACGAAGGGCTGCTGAAAAGAGTTAAAAACAGCAGTGGCGTATTAAGCGTAAGGGTGGTTTGCAATGGGCGTTAACAAGTTCGGCATCGGTAGCATTGTTGTTGGTTTGGTCTTGCTTTTGATAGCTTGGTTTTGGAAATTCGCAGCTGCGCAAAACGCTTTGATGTCTGTGTTGAGCTACTTGTTTTTCGGCGGAATGCTTTGGGTTGGTTTGTTTCTCCTGCTCATCGGCATTCTCATGACCGTGCTTTAGGCGCGTACGCATCAGAAGCAACTAGCTCGGGGGCGGGCGTGCTTTAAGAGCTTTAAATCAATCTGCCGAACGAGTCTAAAGCATAGAGCGCGGTTTTTCCCAAGGCGCGCCACATTACGACCCAATCGTCCGGCTTCAAGTTTTGGGAAAACGAATAGAAAGCGTTCAAATCAAGCTCTTTGCAGTAGTCCAACGCACTTTTCTCGTCAAACGCGCTTATCTTGAAAGCACAGCCGTAAGCGTCCGAAGCGGGCGCCAAGAAAGAGTAGATTGCGGGAATCTGAGCCGAGTTTATCAACGCCTCTTCACGATGCACGAGAAGTCCCTTGTGGTAATTGCAGTTTGAAATTATGGGTTCTGGCCTGAAGCTGAACGGCATTAATTTGTAATATCGTTTGGAAAGCGTGGGGCAAGGCGAATGGGGGTTTTGCGTTATCAAAACGTCGACTTCCCACGTTCCGTCGGTTTTTCTTGTTTCCACCACTCGCGCGTCAGCGCCTTTTTCCGTCAGGGTTTTCAAGTCAGCCAGCACGAACTCAGTTGCTTCGCTTTGCCCGAGGGGCTTTTGCTCCGGCTGGATCTGAAAAACCGCGAAGTAAACAAGGACAACCAAAATCAATATGATAAGCGCGAGTATCTTGCGCAACACGCCTTCCACCCCGTTTCGTATAAGGCAAAAGCGTGCTTATATTGATTTTCCTAACGCGATCAACACGTTATCTTAATGTTGGCAGTTTGAATGCCGAAAGCCCCACCAGGATCGTCGTTGTTCACCATGGTTATCGTAACGCTGACTATGGTTGCACCCGGCCCTACGCCTTGCACGTTCTTCAAAATCGCAAGCTGCCGCCAATAGTGCTTTGTAGCGCCTGCCTTGGCAACAGTAGAATTAGCTATTAAACGCACGTCTTGAGTAACGTTAAACCATCGTCCGTAAAACGCATCGCCCGCGATTTCTTCGCAGTTCACCGCGTTCGAAGGCGCATTTGGATTCAGATTCCAGCCAACTGTCGCAACAGAGTCGTTCATCGTTTCCAACGCTTTTTGCTCGTAAGTTGTAATATCGCTGACGCTGGACTGGAGAGCGGCGCAAACAGGCGTGGTAGTCGGGTAAGGCGGCAATTGCACAGCAGCGCTGCTGCAACCGAACTTCGAGTTGGCAACGAAAAACAAGGAATCGGTGAAACTGCGCGCAACCATTCTTCGGCCGTCGTAAAAACGGTTGAACGTCAACTGCGCTTGCAGCAAGTCGTTCGAATGCGAGCCTGCGTTGGAGGAAAGCATTACTGTCACTCCCACGTACGCCAAAAGCAAGGCTGCGAGAAGAGCGAAAACCGCGCTTGCGAAAGCCTTCTTTCTCAAGGCACAACCACCCAAATTTCCCTCTTGCTTTCGTTCAAATGATTCTGCGCCTTGTCTGCATCGTTTACGCACTTGTCAAAATCTGCCTCGCTTAATTCCAGGTTTTGCTGTTCTGAAGGATAAGCGCCCGTCAAGCCGCAAACCGGCGGGTAAACGTACGCAACGCTTCTTGCAATCACCTTGCCGTCAGCCGGTTTGGTTGTGGAAAAATTCAAGCCGGTCTTGGCGTTCAGCATGTCGAGGTAGTCCTGGGCAACCGCGTCTGTTCTCAAGTTCGACTCGTTCCCCGCCCACATCTTCAAGTAATCGTAGCCTAGCTGGTTGAGTTCCACTAACCTTGCGTCAGAGGTTTTTTGTTGCGAATAAACGAAAACGCTCGTTGAAATGATTATCATTATGGAAAGCGCGACTAGCGCGTCGAGAGTGAAAAGAAAGGCCTTCATCCGCACGTTTTCACCTCAAGAAAGCACGCGTGCTTGTGATGCTCTCCGCAAGGGCATGACGTGATTCGCCTTGCTGAAAAAACGTTGGCGCAGCCAGACTCGTCAGGACCGGTTCCTTTTGTCGCCCAAGCGCCAGCTGGTATTTCTTTACAGGGAACGGGACTCGGGTCGCCTGTCATATCTTGTGTGCTGTAGTAGTGATCGCCTCCGCCTTCCGGCGGGTAGTAGTAAAACCTGAAGTTGTAATTATTGATGCTGGGACAGCCGGCAATCGCATCGTCTTTGCAAGCGTATACTATTTGTTCGGCAATGCTTTCCGCAGGATTGAACGTCAGGCTGATTGCAGCTGTGTTTTTCTGCGCGATTTCAAAGTTTTGAATGAACAAGCCGAGCGCAATGGTAAGTATCAAAATCGCGACTACGAAATCAAAACTGAAAAACTGTCCTTTCACGGACAAACACCCGTAGTAATTTGGAACGCGGGAAGCCCGCTAACGTCCGAACGCGAAACGCAAACCTTGCCGCCGTCGCTCGCACCGTTTGCACAAGTCAAGTAAAGCGGAGTCGGATAAACTCCTTGGGTGATCGGGTCGAACGCGCAAGCCGCTTTTGAAGAACGCGCGCGGTCAAGCCGGTATGCGGTAATCACGTTGTTGTTTTCAAGCTTAATCCAATAATCGCGAGAGCGCTCTCCGTTAAGCTCGTCGTCCGTCAGCGCGTAAACGCAAGGCGCGTTCCAAGTGATGCTCACTCCCAAAGCGCAAGTTTTGCTTGCTGTTGCCGCCAGCGAAGCCGCGATGTAATTCAACTGGGTGTATAGAGTGTCAGTGTGCTTTATTGTTTCCTGGTAGTTGTAAAGCCACAGCAACACGAGTATGAAGATGGAGAGCACGAAAAACATTTCGAGGGAAACCTGGGCTCGGCGCATACGCACGCATTAGAAAAGCAGGCTTAAAATGGGTTGCGAAACTCCGAAAAAATACGCGACGGAAGGAAGAATCAAGCTGCCCATGGAATAGCTGCGCTTGACTTCAAGCAAAAGCGGCAGCAAGCCGATGCACGTCGCTATCGCAAGCACGAAAACCCCTGCAAAACCTTCGAAAGCGAAAATCGTTGTTGTCGCCAAAAGCAAGAGAAACGGCGCGAGCGTTCGCCCTGCTTTCGGCAGAAAGCGCGCTGCGAATTTTGCAAGAAACAACGCGGCCAAAGCAGCAAGCGCAAACGCAAGCACTCCTGCGGCGAGGAATAGCGCGAGCGACTGCCACGAGAGAAAAGCGTTTTGCGAGACGAAAGCAGCTGCGCCTGAACGGGCTTTTCCGATTGCGAAAACAGCTACGAAATCAAAAAAGGTTTTGGAAGTCGCTGTTGCTGAAGCCGCGATTATGAAACGCAAGGGCGTCGATTCCATGAAAACGAACAAAACTGCCGCGAGAACTGCTGGGCTTACTGCGGGCAGCACGCTTGAGAAAGCGCCGAGCAAAACACCGAGAAAAACCAGGCGCAAGTCGATTTCAAAAAGTTTTTGTTCTTTCTGTTGAGGAAGTTCTTTAGCGCTCGCAAGCGACTGCAGAAGCGCGGGCATTCCGAACAACCCCGCCAGCAGAGGAAGCAACGGTTGTTTGAGAAGCGGGAGCGTGAGAACGAGAAAGCCGAACGCTCCTGCGAAAAGAAAAACAAGCAAACCTCTGCCTGCGCGCGAAAGGCTTTTTTCCGACCACAACGCGACTGCAATTAAAGCAAGCAACGCAAAGCCGGAAACTTGTTGCGCCAGCGAAAAAACTAATGGAAGCGAAAGCGCAACAAGCGGCGCGAGAACTATTGAAAAAACCGTTGCGAAGAACGCAGCGCGCAACATCAAGCCGAACGCAAGCAGTCCTTTTCCTTCGAGCAAGAGCGAGTGCGCCGGCAGTACGCTCGCGCTCTGCGATTGCGACGGATACAACAGGAAAGCGGAAGCGATGGGTTCGAAAGCCAGGCGCGAGAAAACAAGCGCGGTTGCGAAAACCCCCGCCGCAATCGGGTTGAAGGTTTTTTGAAAAAACGCGAGTATGAAATTCGGGTGGACGAACGGCACTAAACCGGACAAGCCCGCAATAACGCCTGCCAAAAGCGCTTCAATCACGCTACATCCACGCTGTTCTCGTCTAGAGGAGTGATTTCAAGACTTTCTTTAAACTCGGAAACCACTCCGCGAACGGTCAACCACTGGTTTTTTGAGAGTGTGATGAAAGAAAGCTTTTCGCGCAAGCTTTTGAAAAATACAACGTCAACGCATTGCGAAGAGCAAATTTTTACTATAGTAACGCTTTCTTTCGTCGAAACGCTTGCAATGCTGCCCGAAACTTCCACCAGCTTGCCGACGTAATCGCCGTTCAACTGCGCCAAAGCTATTCGCTGCGGCTCCAGGGTTTTGGCAAAAAAAACGAGCGCGATTATTCCCAACAGGGAGAGAACCACGCAAGCACTTGCGAGTTGCGCGTCTTTCATTTCTTCACACGACGCAATAATGGTACTGCCCGCCCCAAGCGCAGGTTTCCCCTTCGGGCGTCAAGTGTTCCCCAAGAGTTTTTTTAATCGCGTTTGTAATTTGCGTTTTGCAATAAGCTGGCAGCGGCACAATTGGAGTTCCGGCAGCGTCGTAAAACATTGGTGTAAGATCGAAATTCGGTATGACTGCATCTTCTTTTGCATCCATCTGCCCTAGAATAAAGCCGTTGTCCGAAGCGCATTGAGACGCAGCAGAGCGCGCTGCCGACGTTGCCATTACGACTTCCGCTTGCTTGAATCCCGTTAATAAAATCGCCACCACGAAAGCCAGGATAATGGCGAAAATCAGGACGAATTCAACAGCCGCTTGCGCCTTCAAAATCAAAACCTTTTTTCAGCCCAATTTCTTTTCGCACGCGATCGTAACCACACCACTCGAGAAACTAGCATTAAACAAATACCATCCGTTCACCAAGAGTTTTCCTTGCGCATTGGGGTCGCTCGGGTTGGGCGCACAAAGTTGGTTGGCGAGCGGATCGTTGTTCAAGTTTAACGTAGGCGTTGAGTAAAGCGGAATGCTGCGCACACGCACCGAACCAGTTTTAGTCGGCGCTCCTGGCACGGTGCAATACAAATAATCGCCAGTTTCGCTCACGTACAAGCAAAGCGAGCCGTTCGCCACGAAAAACTCTTTGCGCATTACGCTGCCCTCGCCACTCAAGAAAACGTAGTTCGCAGCGTTAGCCAAACCGTCGACACCTGCTTTAGATTGCACTGCAGCGCTGAGCAAGCGCGTTTGCTCGCGTTGGCTCACTCCGTTGCTGTAGAGAATCAGGATGAACGCTGCTACAACCGCCAAGAGAATGAAAAACTCTACTGAAAGTTGCCCCTTTCTCTTCACAACAACACCACCGCGAAAAACGCCATGCTTAGCATAGGCGCGAAAGCAAGCGACTCGCGCACTTGCAAAAACCTTAAACCACGCAGCTTTTTTAACTCCACGATTTCACTTTTTTCCAAACCCCTTGCGAGAAAAGCGTTCGCAACAACCTTTCCCTCGAACAAACGCTTTCCCGAAGCAAGTTTTTTCGCTGCTTGAAGCAAACCCAGCTCAACCGCCTTCCATTTCCCCCTCGCCACCACAATGGTTTCCGCGGGAATCGCGCCATCTTGCAATTGCGCGATTGCGACTTGCTTTCGCAACGCTTTTCGCATCAATTCCGGCAAGGCAGTGAAAGCGAAGAAAGCCAGCGCGGAAATCACGAAACTCCAAAACAAACCAATCCACGCGATTCGTTTGAACGCTATGCTTAAAACGAACGCGAACGCAACCGCGCCCACCGCCGAGCCGATTGCTTTGACTGCCAGCGCCTTCAGCATTTGCTTTTCGCGTTTTATCTCCCGCCAATGTGAAAAAAGAATGAAAGGAGCGAGGAACAAAACCGCAGTTAGAAAAACGTGAAGCGGAGCGGCGTAATCAAGCGGCTTGAAAAGCGGGTAGAAAGCAAGCAATGCAGTGAAAAACTTTGCATCCCCGCCTGCCCACGCGCCGAGCTTGTATAAAACGAAGGCGAAAGCAAAGCAAAAAGCAACGAAAAGCAATTGCTGAATCAAGCCGGCGCGAAGGAAAAACGCCATGCTTAGGGCAACTGCGAAAAACGTCGCGTTCAGCCAGTCCGGCACTACTCTTCTGCGCAGGTCGAACAAGGAAGCTAACAGGCAGAAAGCAAGCAAAAGCAGGAGAAGCGAAAAGCGAAAGGCTTCTAATGGCGGGTAAATCATTGCAAAAACAGTTGGATGGTTTCCGCCCGCGAGGTCTGCACTTCAGTCAAAAGCGTGTCGCTATAGCCTTTAATCCATAATGCGAAGGCGAAAGCAATCACGATGATGAAAATGCCGAGGGCAATCAGCAGGATGTACTCGACAGCCGCTTGCCCTCGCTTCATCAAAAAAAACCTTTTAAAAAATCAACTTAGGTCGGATTCGGTGCTGGACCGCAGGTCTCTGGAATGTCAGTCCAGTCAGGATTGGTCTGATATTCAACACACTTGTACAACCCTGGATATGCGATAAACCCTCCAGGAAGAAGAAAGTCGGCTTTCCAGTCGCCATTTGTATCATAGCAGGCGCCAGTTTTCGCAATTTGATTAGTACATGCAGCCAAAGCAAGTTCTCGGGCGTTTCCACCCAAGCCTCCGCGGAGGATTACGATGGCGAGGACTACGATGAGCAGGACTCCTGCCAGAATCAAAACGTATTCAAAGGCACCTTGCCCCTTTCTCAATAACTTCATTATTTCACCTCTCTTTTTCACAACCGATTGGTATACGCATTAACCGCAAATGGTTTTTAAACCTATTACTTCCACAATTGCGCCAAGCCCGAAGCCAGCTTGCCCAGGTTGTTCGTAATGTCGGAGAAAACCCCGATGACGATGCTGCTGTTCACTATCACGATTACCATGGTGACGAAAAGCAAGCCTGCGGCTATCATCAAGAGATATTCAAACGCGCCTTGGGCTTTCAAAATCAATCACTCGGGCATTATGCCGCTCACTTGGGCTTGCAGGGTCGAAAGTCCTGTCTCAATTTCTTGCTCGGAAGGGGGAAGAACGCTGCCGCGAATCATGAAAATCACTATGGTGACGAATAATATCGCAGCTCCGACGATGAGCAGGTATTCCATTGCGGTTTGCGCTTTCATGCCAACGCCTTGCTTTTGATGATGTAAGCTATTGTCGTGACGAGGACTATGGAAAATCCGATGATGAACAAATACTCGATTGCGGTTTGCCCTTTTTTCAACATGCGAATCCAGCACCTCCGACTATGGCAAGGCTCAAAAACTTGCCTGCTTCGAAAATCAAGAGCGCGAGCAGCACCATAAACGGCATGTACAGCAAAAACTTAAGCATTTTGCCTTCGCGAATCAAACCCAACGCCATCACGGCGATTATGGCTTGAATTACGGTGAATGTAATCAAGAAAGTGTACAAGTCGCACAACACCATGGGCTGGTGCAGCAAGCATAATTGCTGGCTCCATCCGATGAAGCACTTGGGAGCAACGTTTTTCGTCAAGCCTTGCATTCCGACGTTGATGTAATTCACTACGGTAAGGGTAAAGCCGAAGATGAAAGGCGCTAGAAAACCGCTGGAGGCAATCAAGAAAATGCTGTGCATGGTGGTGCGCGAACGCCTTTCTCTTTTTATTTGCAGCACGTCGCGCGCGTCGTCAGCAATGGCGAACATCACGTCAGCCAAGGCTGCGCCAGTTCGTTTCGCGTCGAGAATGATGAGGACGGTGCGTTCGAACAACAACGAACCCGAGTTTACTCCGGCTTCGAGCAAAACGTCTTCAAAAGTCTGCCCGCCCCTCATTTTTTTCAACGCGATTCGCAAGTCGTCGCCCAACGGCCCGTAGCCCGCGTTTGAAACTTCCTCAAGCGCGCTTTCCGTAGTTCCGCCCGCCTTCAAGACGAGCGCCATGTGCTTTAAAGCGTCGGGCAATGCGGTTTCGATGTTTTCAACGCGCTGGTTGCGAATGGTAAGCGGAATGCCGACCACCAGGCTCATCAGGGAAATGAACGCCACGCTGGAAATGAATACGTTGAGCTTCAACAGCGTCAGGAGCACTACGATGGCCAGCGAAAGAAAGAGCATGCCTGCCACGAAAAGGTGGAAGGGAAACTTGAAGCCCGTTGCCGCGTAGTAACGCAAGAGTTGCGCGTATTTTTCGTTGATTGCTTCTGTTAATTTCATTCCTACCACGCTGCCGGCTCTATTTTTTTAGTGACGTACAAAATGACGAACATGAACAAAACGATTGCTGTAAAGCCGAGGGGCACGAGCCACGACGAGAAGCCGGTTGCGAACATGGGAATCTGCATTACAGACGACATTATTGCGAGGGAAACGGGCGCAACGACCGAAATCATGATGTAAATGATGTTGATGAAATTCAGCTGTTCCGTAAAGTCGCGGATTTTCATGCGCGTTTCGAAAGAAACGTCGTACGCAATGTCGGAAATGATTTGGGAGAGGTTGCCGCCGGTGCGCATTGCGCGCATTATTTGCATTATTGCCTTGCGCAAGCCCGCAGAGCGCGTGCGCGATTGCAAGCGCATTAAAGCGTCTTGCGTGCTCAAGCCGGAATCCATGTCCCGTAAAACCATTCTCATTTCGTCGCTCAAAATGCCGTATTTCGAGTGCGCGAGCGAAAGCAGGGCTTTGTAAAAACTCACGCCCGCCTTGACTTGCGTGCTCAACTGGCGCAAGGCAAAGGGAAGCGCGCGGTCTATCTTGGCAGCGCGGTCGTTCGCAAGCGCAATTGGGTAAAGCAAACCCGCTATGGCGAAGAAGACGAACATGATTATGGCGACCAAAGGCGCGAAAGCCGCAAGCGCAGCGTCGCCCAAAAACGCGCCGACTGCCGCGAACGCAACCAGGCAAACCAAGGAAAACACGAGGGAAACCGAAGAGACTAGGATCAAGTAAGCTTCCGCGCTCATGTACAAGCCCGCGCTTTCCAAGGTGTTTTTCATGTTGCTTGCGAGCGGAAATTTTGCGATGAAGCTCGCGATGGAATTCAACGGACCGCTGAAGGAAGAGTAGAAAGAACCTACCAAACCGATAAAGCCCGCTTGGCTTTTGATGGAAACGTTTTTGAAATTAAGTTCCTCGACGGTTTCAACCGGCGGCCTGGCTGCAATCTGCTTTTGACCTTGTTTCAAGCGCGTGATTATCCTGCCCACGTCCCTGCGCGCGGCTTCCTCTCCGGAAGCGAGGGTTTCCTTCAATTTGCTTATCTTGGTTTCCGGCATTAGAGTTTCAACCTGCGCGACGCAACGTAGTTTTGCGTCACTTCACACGCATCATTCAAAGAACGCACGTTCTTGTTGTTTAAATCCTTTAAGATTCGCACCCTGTCGGCAACCTCCTGCTTCAACGCCTCGTCCGACAAGCCCGTGTACTTTTTCAACTGGTGGAAGTAAAGCGAAGGCGAACCGGTTTCGAATATCTCGTCCTTGACCGGGTCGTAAGAATAAATCACTTGCAAATCCTGCTTGTCGCCCTCTTCAGACGGAGAGACTTCCGCTATTTCCGTAATCCTGCGAAGAGTTCCCTTGCGCCGGTCGTGAATGCGGTTTTGCATCACAATGAGGTTGAGCGACGAAACCATGATTGACGGAACGCTGATCGGAGGGGAAGTCAAGCGCACGATGGTTTCGCGGGCCGAATTCGCATGAACTGTTCCCATGACTCCGCGGTGGCCCGTGTTCATTGCCGCAAACATCGTATAGCCTTCGGCACCGCGTATTTCGCCCACCAGAATGCGGTCCGGACGCATGCGAATCGAGTTTTTCACGAGGTCGTTCATCGTGATTTCACCGGTTCCCTCGACGCTCGGCGGGCGGACTTCCAAACGAATCCAGTGCGTCAGCGGAAGCGAAAGTTCTGCAGTGTCTTCAATCGAAACAATGCGCTCCGCTTTGGGAATGAACGAGCTTAAAACGTTGAGAGTAGTGGTTTTTCCCGAAGCGGTTCCTCCTGCGATGAGAATGTTTGCCGGAAAGGCGCCCGCGCCGTCGGTAGCCAGCCACAAGAACGCGGCAACCTCGTAACTCATGGTGCCCAAGTTAATCAGGTCAATGACGCTCAGGGGGTCTTTCTTGAACTTGCGGAGCGTGAGCGTAGCGCCGTCAATGCTTGCCGGCGGCAGAGTTGCGTTAACGCGAGTGCCGTCAGGCAGGCGCGCGTCGAGCAAAGGCACTTGCGCGTCTATCCTGCGGCCTATTGCGCGCGCAATGCGGTCTATCAAATTGCGCACGTCAATGTCTTCGTAAAAAATGATGTTCGTGCGCAGCATTTCGTGCCTGCGGTGGAAGACGTAAACCGGCTTGTTCGGCGCGATAATCATGATTTCCTCGAGCTGGTCGTCGTTGACCAGCGAATCAATCAAACCGTAACCCACCATGTCGCGCACTACGGCATTGGCATAAAATGCTTTCGAGTTGGGCGGCACTTTCAACTCGGGAGTCTGGTCGATGATTTCCATTACCTTGTTGAAATACCGCTTGCGCTTTTCCTCGACAGTAAGCGCTTCCACGTCAAGCGGAATCACGCCTATTGCGATTTGCAGCAAAGCGTCAATCAAAACTTTTTCGGTTCCGTAATAGTGAGGCGCAGGCACTTCGTAAAGCAAAAGCGGCTCTCCTTCCTCGCGGTATATTTTCACGTCGCCATAAGAATCGAGCAGCACTTTCTTGCCTTCGCCAGCTTCTTTGGGTTTTTCTTCAGCCTCGCGCAACGGGGAAGACGGCTTGTCCGACTTTGCTTTGCGCAACATCGATTCTATGTAAGTCGAGGGCATACGCAAAAAGAACGGAAAACGGCTTAAAAAACCGCGCTTATTTCGAAAGCAAACGCCGCAGTTCTTGCACGTCAACGTTCAAGCGGTGATCGCGCATTATGTCGGCAAGTTTTTTGCCTGAAGATACGAGCTCGCGCAATTTCTTTTCGCCGAACTTTTCCAAACGCTTTTCTTTCACTACAGCAAGCGCGCGGTTTTCGCCTTTCATTCCCCGGGCAACGTCAGGCAATGCGGCCCGCACAAAAACGCCTTTAGCGAAAGCGTCAAACAACTCGCGCCATTGTTCTTCGCGCAATTCGATTCCTTCCCTCCGCAACATCGGCTTTACCTCGAGCAACCCCCAAGCTGCTGTCGAAGCGTCCACACTGCTTGCAACTGCTTGATTGAACGCACTTAATTCTGTTGACTTCGCCAGATCCAAAGCAACTTGCTTAGACAAGCCCAGCAAAGTCAGGCTTGCGACAGTGTCTTCCACAGTAGTAATGCTTCCCACGCTTGCAAGCATTTCTTGCGTTATGGCAACAGGCTTTACGTCGGTTTCCGGATACATGCGTGCTGCGCCCGGCAAAGGACGCATGAATTCGCTTTCCTCGCGTACAATGCGCCGCACTTCGCCTCCGTTGCGCACGCCCACTTTCTTCTGCCTTTCAACCTCGCCGTCGATTATTTTCGGCAAGAGCTTCAAATCCTGCACGCCCTTGAGCTCGACGCGCTCGCCGCCGTTAATGGAAACGTTCAAATCCTGTCGAATGCTTCCGATTCCCCGCTGGGCTTTGCCTGAAGCGCGCAAGAGCAAGCCGATTTTTTCAGCTGTTTCCTTCGCGTGCCCGCCGTCTTGAATGTCCGGCGCAGTCGCGATTTCAACAAGCGGCACGCCCAAGCGATCCAAGCGATAAACGTCTTTACTGCCGCTTTTCTCGACTATTCCCGCGCTTTCCTCCTCGAGAGCAACGCTTTGAATTCCCACTTTTCCTTTCGGCGTTTCGATAAAACCGTCGGTTGCGACAAGCGCAGTTCTCTGAAAACCGCTTACGCTAGAGCCGTCGGTAATGTTTTTTCGCATCACTTGCACTTCATCGACAACCTTGCAGTTCAAAGCCAGCGCAATTGAAAGAGCGATTTGCAACGCCTTTCGATTAAGAGCGTGTGGCGGTTCTTCATCCGCTTCGACCAAGCATGAAGAGCGCGAGTCCGCGAGGTATTCAATCGCCTTGCGCTTGCCGCTTTCGAACGCAGACGCGACGTCCACTTTGCCCGTTTCTCCGCCTACTGCAAGCAAGCGGCGTTCAAACGCAGAGTCGACGTGAAAACCCGTGCTTTGCGAAGCGTCGAAAAAACACTCGCAAAACAATTTCTTCGCAGCCAAGCGTTGGTGAATCTCAATCCCACACTTCAACATTTGCAATCACAAGAAATCTTCTTGAGACAAGCGCGCGTTAAACTCGCCCGCGAAGTTTTGAAGCATCATTTCCTTCGTTTCTTCAAGCGTTTTGGCTTGCGCCAACACCCAGCCGAGCTTGACGTAAGCGGTTTCGGAAAGCAAATCTTCAAGAAAAATCGCGCCGGTATCTGCAAGCAAGCGCAAGTTCGAATAAACGAACGGGTTTACTCTCCCGAAAATCGTTTGGGAAGTTATGCCTACAAAAACGCCTTTGTCAACGAGTTTCTTGACGTGCGGCAGCCACGATTTTTCTTTCGTCGGAACGTGACCCAAACCCATCGCTTCGATAATGATTCCCTTGTTTTTTTCTCCAAGCCAGTCCAACATCGCAGGGTCGGAACCGGGATAAGCTTTCACAAGCGCAACCTTGTCTTCGAAAACCGCGTTCAACTTTTCTTCCCTCGCTTGAGTTTCAAAAGTTTTTTCTTCAATCCGTCCGTCCGCAAAGATTTTAGCCAACGGTTTTGCATTCACGCTTTTGAAAGCGTCGCGCCTGGAAGTGTGAAGTTTGCGTACTTTATTTCCCCGATGAGCGAGGCAAAACTCGTCGCCCGACGAGCCGTGCATCACGATAGCTGCTCCGGGAAACTTTGATTTCGTCGCGAAGTGCGCTGCGCAAACCAAATTCATTGAAGTGTCCGAACTCGGCCGGTCTGGCGAACGCTGCGCACCCGTAATCACAACCGGCTTGTTGGACGAAATCATGAAGCTCAAAGCAGCGGAAGTGAAGTGCATCGAATCGGTGCCGTGCGTTACCACAACGCCTTCCGCGCTCTTGAGTTCTTTCCAAACGTCTTTCGCAAGGGCAATCCAATGTTTGGGCTGCAAGTCTTCACTCATTTCGCTTATTGGCGCAGAGATTTTTGCAATGCTGGCAACTTCAAGCACGTCGGAAAAAGATTCTAGCAACTCGTCCGGCTTTACTGCAGCCTTCACGCCGCCTGTGTTGTAATCAACCTTGGACGCAATAGTCCCGCCAGTTGAAACCAAAGCTATTTTCGGCAAGCCTGCCTTTTGCGTTATTGCGCGCGGCTTTTCTTGCGTTGGTTTTTCAAACGCGATTTTCTCTATCTTCGTCTTTTCGTCGAACTTCACGCCGGCATTATAGCCGCTTTTCAACTTGACCACTAAAACGTCTTCGCTTCTTGCAGAGTGCGGCAAGAGCATTCCTTCGTAAATAATTCCGCTCTTGTCAACGCGAATGCCTTCGCCTTCCTCGATTCCCTTCGCTTTAAGCAAGTCAGCCAGTTTTTTAGAGTACGCCATGAGCAAACACCGCTAATAATCACTCGCAAAGCCGTTTTAATAGATGCGCGTTTTTTGCCTAGCGCTTTTTCTTTCTGGGTTTGCGTTCTTTCTGAAACTCGACATAGGAATAGACGAAAGACCAGATTACTATGGCTAGAGCAAACCCTAGAACCAGCCAAAGCGCGATTGCAGGAAAAACCAGGCCTAGCAGCGAAGTGATGCCCATTGCTTTGAACAATTGCGCGCCGATAACGTGCGTTTTCTTCCAGACGCGCTCGCTGCTTAAAGTCCATGGCGTGCGAATGCCTACGAACCAATTGCGTTTGGCATGCTTGAGCAAAACCCCGACGTAATAAAACAACACTGCGAAAGCGGGAATCAAAAATTGAATCAACGAGAATTTAAAGCCGAGATTCCACGCTAACGTAACGAGATTTATGTACGCCAGGAAAGCTATTACGAGCAGCACGAAAGTTTCGTACTGCTTGCGGAATTTTTCGATATTCTTTCCCAACGGGTCGATTCGTGGAATGATCATGAAAAGCCCTAGCAAAACAAGGGAAATTACCGGCATTAACGCAAGCGCCCAAAATTTCGGCAGGAAGCCGTCCACAACGCCTTGCGCATTCCAATGGGACGCCATTTTTTCAGGCAATTGCGTGTAGAACAGAGCGCTGATTGCAAGTGACAATACTATGACGCCCAACGCCATAAGCTCGCTTTTTCTCATTATTACCGCCTCAACTGTTTTACCATGAACGCGCCTTTAAGAGCATACCCTAGATTGTGGTAATACTCGCGTACGCCAACTCCGCTGAGCACTTTCAACTCGCGAGCATCGAAATCGCTTTGTGCAATTTCCTCCGCTTCCTGCAACAAACGCTTGCCGAAAGACTTGTGTTGCGCAGCCTCGCGCAGCTTCAAACCAACAGGGGTTTGCTCGCCAAAAACCCGCAATTCCCTAACGCCTATTCCGTTTTCACAAGCGCGCAACCGCAGAAACCCCACCAGCAAATCTTCTTTGTTGTCGAACGAAAGAAAAACTTCCTGTCCGCCCGAAGCGTCGTAGTCCAGTCGGTGCAGCTTTGCATTTGCGAAATCCGCTTTTGAAAAACGGCTTTGCAACCCGATTTCGCGGCAGCGGATGCACTCGCAGTTTATTCCAAAGTCTTTTGCTTTCGCAAGCGCAAGCTCTCGCAAGTTCGATTTTTTCACTCCGGCGGCAATCTTGTCTGTCGGAATGTCCCGGTCAACTCGCATTATCCTGCAATAACGCGGCACGAATTTCTTGATTCTGGCGATTACTTCGGACGCTTGCTCGGCATCGTACGGCTCGAACTTTCCTTTTTTCCACAAGTCAAACAACGGAGTTCCCGGAATGACGAGGCAAGGGTAAATCTTGAGCAGGTCCGGCCGAAAATCGGGATTGTCGAAAAGCTGCCGAAACATTTTCACGTCTTTTTCCGGAGTGGAAAACAAGCCAGGCATGATATGATAGCCCACTTTCAAAAACGCGTTTTTGCAAACGCGCGTAGCGTCTATGGTCGCTTGAACGCCGTGCCCTCTTTTCACGCGGCGCAAAACCTCGTCGTCAAGAGACTGCACGCCCAATTCAACGCGAGTTGCGCCGTAATCAAGCAAAGCTTTAACTCGTTTTTCGTCAATCCAATCCGGGCGCGTTTCGAACGTCAATCCTACAACTCGAATCGGCGCTTTTTCGTTTGCCTTGATTGCTTGCGAAACGCTTTTGCTTTCTTTATCGTTGAAAGCGTCGAACGCGCGCTTGACGAAATCATCCTGCACTCTCGGCGGTAGCGAGTTGAACGTGCCGCCCATTATTATCAACTCGCATTTTCGCGGGTCGTGCCCTATTTCGCGCAATTGTTCAACTCGAGCATTAACTTGCTTGAAAGCATCGAAATCGTTCGCCCTCGCTCGCCGCGCAGCTGGTTCGAAGCCCGTATAGCTTTTCGGCGCGATTTTCGACGTCGGGCAGTAAATGCACTCGCCCGGGCAGTTTGAAGGCGGAAGCATTATTGCTACGACGCAAACTCCGCTCAACGATTTCACTCGCCGCGTTTTCAACAACGGGAGAAAACGCTTGCGCTCGCTTGCATTCAACTCCGCCAGAATGTCGGAATTTCTCAAAACTCGCGGCAGCTTGTGCTTTTCGGAAATTTCTCGCTTCAACTCGTCAAGCTCTCGCTCGTTCTTCACGCTTCGCTTTTTCAACAGCAACGCGCACTCTAGAGCCGCATCCATGATAAGTGGTTAGGGACAAGAGAAATTAAACGGCTTTATAAGAGCGTGCCGATGAAAGCCAAGAGGGAATAAACCGCTTGCTCGATTCCGGGGAAAAGCAGAACTCCTCGCGAGGCGGCTTGCAAGTCCAAAAGCAAGGACGATTGCGTGATTAGTTGTGCGGTGTCGCTAGCGCGGATTTCGTCGCTCGAGAGGGAAACCGCGTTGAACGTTATGGTAAACTCGCCTTGGTCCGTAGCCAAAACTTCGTAAGGAACGAGCACTTCGCTTTTGAAAGGCACGAAAACGCGTTGCGAGTATTTCCAAGTTGCGGGTAAGCCCGAAGCGGTCAAATCGAACAAGTCGCTCGCGCTGCTCTTGTTTTTCAAGCGCACGAAGTAAACTGCCGGCTGCCCCACGCCGGAAACGATTTTCTTTTCTATAATGCTCAATTCCAAAACGTCTTTCGAAACCGTTATTGCGGGGTTGAATTCGAGTGGTGGCGTGCCTTCATACTCATCCAGCATGCGCATTTTAAAGTCGTACTCGCCGTCAGGCGCGTCCTTCGCTACAGTAATGAAAGCGCGCAGCGGCTCTTCGTAAAACTTGCTGTCCGAGCCAATCCACCCGTCCGGCAGGATTCCAACAAAAAGCTTGTCCCACAACGCCTGCTTCGGTTGCGCAGAAACTTTCGCCAACTCTCCGGTAACGCGCGAAGCGTCCAGTTCGAAAGTCTGGCCCGGTCCGACTAGACCCAAGTCTATTGCCGAACCCGACTGCAATTCTTGCGACGCGGGCGAAACTGCCTTGACGCTCGCGGCTGACGCTAGCGAAGCGAAAACCAATAGCGCGAAGAGAAAGCGTTTCATACCGATTGAATTAAGCGGCAGCTTTAATTTAAAAAGTTTCTTTTTGATACTCATGCGTTGTTTTCTCGCACTCGAACTGCCTGACGAGATTACCGAGCATTTGCATGAATTGCAACGCGAGGCGAAAAAACTTGGCTTGAACTCGTCTTTCCCGGCCGAAACGCATTTGACCCTTTGTTTTTTCGCTGAAATAAGCCAGAAACAAGCGGAAGACAAAATTCGCATTTTGCAGACCGCGGTTTTGCCTAAAGCAAGCCTTCGCGTGGCAAGAACCGGCTTTTTTCCTTCGCCTGAAAAGCCGCGTGTTTTTTGGGCGGGTGTTGAAAGCGCGGAATTAATCGCATTGCAAAAGAAAATTTGCGAAACCATCGGCTATCTCGAAGACCGTCCGTTCAGCCCGCACGTTACTCTCGCGCGAATCAAAAGCATCCAGAACGTTGCGCAATTGCGCGAGCTTCAAGCGAAACACGCGAACGACGCTTTCGGCTCTTTCACTATCGAAAAACTGTTGTTCAAGCAAAGCTTTTTGTCAAGCGAAGGCGCTATTCACACTACGCTGGCGGAAATCGTTTTGGTTTAAGGCTTTTTGAAAAGCGCTTGCGAAAGCATGAGCAAACCGAGGGAAAGCGCGAGAATTGCTACAAGCCATTCGTTAAACCAAGAGAACGGAAGCGCGAGAATCAATAACGCCATTGCTGCTATTGGCGACGGCAAGCCGACGTAATGCGTTTTTTCGCTTTGCACGTTGTATTTCGCCAAGCGAATCAAACCAGCCATTAGAAAGAATAAGCAGCCTACTAGAACAACTGGCGAATCCACTGCCATTGCAACTATCAAAGCAGGGGCTGCACAGAACGAAACGCCGTCAGCAAGAGAATCGAGTTGCTTGCCGAAATCGTCATGCTCTTTCTTCAGCCGCGCTACTTTCCCGTCTATAAAGTCGAAGAAAGCCGCGAGAAAAACTAGGAAAACCGCCGGAATGAAGCCGTAGAGCTGCATTACCACTATCGCCATGAATCCGCAGGCCGCGTTTGCCAGCGTGAGATAGTCTTTGGTCTTGAGCAAAAGCGCCATATGAATACTCTAATTAAAAATCAGGCATTAAAACTTATTGAGTGGGCCCGTAGCTCAGCCTGGTCTAGAGCGCCAGTCTTATATGATGCGAGCGCGCAACGCGTTCGTCAGCTGGGTGAACTGGATGTCCTGGGTTCAGGAGTTTTTTTCAAAAAAGGAATTCCGCCCTAAAATCCCAGCGGGCCCACTTTCTTGCTTTCAGGTTTCGCAAAAAATGAACGAATTGGAAAAAACGCTGGCTGCAGTTTTCTTTTACTCCGTTCTTGCGGGCTTGATGATGAACGGCCTGCCGTTATACCTAAGCTCGCTGGGCTTGAGCCTGCAGGGCATGGGCGTTTTGTTCGGCTTTGCCGCGCTGATTTCGGGCTTGATTAAAATAGCGTTGAGCGCGTGGACTGACAAGACCGGCCGCAAGAAACTGACCGTCGCGGCAAGCGGGCTTACTGCGCTAACAGCAGGCGCTTTCGCGTTCGCCTCTTCATTCATGCAGTTTGCCGTCATAAAGCCGTTGTACGACTTTTCCTACTCGTTTTACTTTTCGCTGAAAAACCTGCGCGTTATAGAAATCTCTGCGTTGAAAGACCGCGGCCGCAACTTGAGCTTGTTTTACGCGGTGTTCGGCTTGGCTGCAGCAATCGGATTGCTTGCTTCCGGCTTTATTTCAACTGCGCTGGGCTTTCAAGCGGTGTTCATCACAGCTGGTTTAATGGGCGCGGCTTCGCTTTTGCTTGCTTTGTCGTTCAAGGAAAGCCGCGCGTTCAAGCGGGAAAACGTGCATCTGTCGCTTGAAATCCTGAAACGGAGGGAGGGCCGCATTTTTGCCGCGATGAATTTTCTTCAAGGCGCTTCGGCAAACTTGGTTTACGCGTTCGTCCTTCCTTTGTTCCTGCAGTCGGCGTTCTCGCTGACGTTCGAGCAAATCGGCTTGGTGATCGGCGCTTGTTTCATTGTTTGGAGTGCGGCGTTGTTCTTCATGCGCGGCAAGATTGACAATTACGGCGCATTGAAAATAGCCGGTTACTGCGCGGTTTTGGACGGCGTGCTTTTCTTCGGACTGAGCCTTGTTTCAGTCTTGCCATTGGTGATAATCCTGTTTTTGGTTGAAAACGCGGTCTACTCGGTTTACCCCGCAGCTTCCGGAAAAATAGCTTCGCAACTCCCGCACAAGAACGATTTGGGCCGGGATGTGATGATTTTCGACTATTTTTACTACTTCGGCTCTGCCGCGGGATTGTTCATCGCCGGGATTCTCGCGTCAATATCGTTCCAACTGGTTTTTGCCACTCGCGCGTTTTTCATGCTCGCAATTTTTGTTTTGATTAAAAAGTTGCCACTACACTTGGAGGGACACGAAAAATGAACGCTGACGATTTTGCGCGAGAGCGTTGCGGAAAGCTGCTTGCGTTGGCGAGAAAGTTTTTTCCAGTTGAGCCTGCGCTGGCAAAGCGCTACGTAAGATTAGCAAGGGCGATTGCTTCGCGCCACAGGATTTCGCTTGGAAACCGCGCTTTTTGCAAGAAATGCGGGACGGTTTTCATTCCCGGCAAAACTCTTCGCGTGCGGTTGTCGCCGTCGAAGAAAGCGGTTTTATATATTTGCTTGAGCTGTAGTAATGTGCGCAGGATTCCGTATTCTCGGAAATGAATTTTTTTCTGGAATGAACCGTCAACCTGGCTCGAACGAAATTCTGCTGAATAGGGGTGTCAAACAATTATGCCTACTGCAATTGAAGCTTCGCCGCAGCAAGTGATTGACAAGGCGAAGGAAGAATTGAAAAAAATTAGTGAAATCCAGCCGCCGGTCTGGGCTGGGCTCGTAAAGAGCGGGAGCCACGCAGAGCGCGTTCCCGAAGAGGAAGATTTTTGGTTCAGGCGCGCTGCTTCAGTGCTCTTGACAGTCGCAAAACGCGGGCCGGTCGGAACCGAACGCTTGCGAGTGAAGTACGGCGGCCGCAATGCGCACACAGTTTCGCGAGCTCACCATCGCAAGGCAGGCGGCAAAACCATTCGCTTGATTTTGCAACAGCTTGAGAAAGCCGGTTTGGTGAAGAAAGAAAAAATCGGGCGCATTGTCACTTCTAAGGGAATTGCGTTTTTGGACAAAGCCGCTAAAGTGTGAGAAAGAAGAGGACCGGAAAAAGGCAGTCGAGTGAAAATGGATGACGAACAGCAGGAATTGAGCGAGGCTTACAGGAAAAAGCTGGCTGAATTGCAGAAAGCTCAAGAGGTTGCAGCTCAAACGCGCATGTTGCTGAAGCAGATTTGCGACGACAAGGCGTACGAGCGTTTGGCGAACATTCGCGCTGCGAATCCAGATTTGTACGCGCAATTGGCGCAAGTGTTGATTTACCTCGCGCAAAACGGGCAGTTGAAAGGAAAAGTGGGCGAAGAGTTGTTGACGCAATTGATTTCAAAGTTGTTGGGGCAACGGCGCGAAACGAAAATAACGCGCTTGTCGAAATAAGGTGGTTTGTGATGGCGAAAGTAAAGAGTTTTGCGAAAAAACAAGCGCTTGCGAAAGCACTGCGCCAAAACAGGCGCATGCCGATTTTCGTCATGGCACGCACCATGCGCAGGGTTACGAGAAACGTTAAAACTCGCAATTGGCGCCACAAAAAATTGAAGCTCAAGGTGAAGTGAACATGGCTGACGTTGAACAAACGCACGCTACTCAAAAATTCGAAGAGAAAGTGCAGGAAAAGAAAGGCGGGACTATTGAAGACAGGAAGAAAGAGGCTTTGAAGGCAGAAGCCGCGAAGCCCGCTGCAGTTGAAAAGAAGGCGCCTGCCAAAGCTGAAACGAAAGAAAAGCCGAAAGCGAAGGAAGAAAAGAAGGAAGAGAAAAAGCGCGAAATCGTTTTGGAGCGCGTTTTGACGATTTCATTTTTGAGCGTGTTGAACAAGCCGCGCGCGTCGCGTTACGCTCATGCCATGCGCTTTCTGCGCGCATCCGCGCAAAAGCAATTCAAAACCCCGGACATCAACATTTCGGGCGAAGTCGCTGCCCGAATGCACAGCGGAAAAGGCGCGAAAGTAACGCGCAAAATCAAGCTCAAAGCCACTAAAGACAAGGATGGCGTGGTTTTGCTCGAGTTGCAAAAGTGATTAAGTGGATTTTCAAATTGCTAAGACAAGCGTTTTACGCAATCCGTACATAGGGCTTTTTTTGAAAGCCAGCAACAAGCACGTTTTGCTTCCGAAACACTCGAACAAACAGCTGGTCGAGCTTGCGGAACGCACCCTGTGCACGCAGCCGTTGGAGTTGTTCGTCAACCAATCCAACTTGCTTGGCATTCTAATCGCAATGAACGACTCCGGCTGCATTTTGCCTGCTTTCGCCGAAAAAAGCGAAGTCGACATTTTGAAAAAAGCCGGCTATAACGCGGTTTGTTTGGAAAAAGCTTTCGCAGCGGGAAACAACATTTTGTGCAACAACAAAGCCGCGCTAGTCAACCCGCAAGTGCCGAAAGTCGAAGCGAAGAAAATCGGCGAGACGCTCAACGTGGAGGTTTTTCAACAGCCGATTTCCGGCTTTGCGACAGTCGGCTCTACCAACGTGGTTACCGACAAGGGTTTGCTCGCGTGCAACGAAACCACCGAAGTGGAATTGAAGTATTTGGAAAAGATTTTCGGAGTTCAAGCTGCTGTTGGAAGCGTGAACATGGGCAGCGTTTTCAACTCGTTGGGCGTGATCGCTAATGCGAAGGGCGCGCTCGTAGGAGAGAATTCGAGCGGTTTTGAAGTGCAAAGGGTTTTTCAAGCGCTTTCCGATTGAGAAGGAGAATGGTGATTGAAAATGGCTAAACAGGAAGAATTGCAGCGCGTTGCTTTCGAACTCGATTACTACCGGCAGCAAGCCGAGGGAGTGCAACAGCGTTTGTCGCAGGTGCAAACGCTGATGGCTGAAGGCGAAGCCACTCGCAAGGCACTGGAAAGCCTGAATGCAAACGAAACCATGATGCCCATCGGCTCCGGGATTTTTTCCAAAGTCAAGATTGCGGACGCGAAAAAAGTTTTAGTGGAGGTCGGCGGGCGCGTGATTGTTGAAAAGAGCGTCGAGGACGCGAAGAAATTGCTTGACGAGCGCCAAGTGGATTTGCAGAAAGCTCTTGACGAGTTGAACGACGCGATGGAAAAGCTCGCCGAGCGCGTTAGCGAACTGGATTCGCAAGCGCTGAAGCTCCAGGGTTGAAAAAATGTTCGGGTTCTTGAAGGACAAAATCAAGAACTTCGTTCAAGGCTTGACGAAGAAAGAAGAACAAAAGCCTTCAGGGCCCGAAGCGCGCGTTCGCGAAACCGAAACTAGTTTTCCTGCAGAACCTACCGAATCGCCAGAGCAGGAAATCGAGCGCGAAGCTTCGATGATCGAGCAGGAAATTGTTGAAGAAAAACCGCCTCTGCCTTCTGAGAAAAAACCGGCTTTTGAATTGCGCGAGGAAAAGCGGGAGTTAAAACCGCAAATCGGTTTGTTTTCGAAAATCAAGGGCGTGTTCACGAACAAAATCACGATTACCGAAGCGGAGGCGGGCAGGGTTTTCGACGATTTGCAAACGGCTTTGCTCGAGGCGGACGTTTCTTTCGACACTGCGGATTTTCTCGTCGGCGACTTGCGCTCGCGCTTGATAGGCCGCGAGGTGGAGAAAAACGCTGTCGAAAGCACGATTAGCGCGGAAGTTGCTGCTTCGCTTTCCGGAATGCTTACGAAAAACAAAATCGATTTTCTCGAGAAAGTGAAAAAACGCGCGAAGCCGGTAAAGATTTTGTTTCTTGGGCCTAACGGCGCGGGCAAAACCACCACGATTGCAAAGCTCGTGGTGTTTTTGAAGCAACACGGTTTTTCAAGCGTTATCTCTGCTTCGGACGTTTTTCGAGCAGCCGCCATAGAGCAAGCCGCTTTCCACGGCGAGAAGCTGGGAGTGAAAGTAATCAAGCACACGTACGGTGCAGACCCTACTGCGGTTGCTTTTGATGCTATCGAGCACGCTAAAGCGCAGAAAATCGATTGCGTGCTTATTGACACTGCGGGACGGCAGGAAACCAACTTCAATTTGCTGAAGGAAATGGAGAAAATGAACCGCGTGATAAAGCCGGACTTGAAGATTTTCATCGGCGAAGCAATCGCAGGCCACGCGCTTGTCGAGCAAGTCAAGAAATTCAACGAGACTGTTGGGCTCGACGCGATTATTCTCACAAAACTCGATTGCGACGCGAAAGGAGGCACCTCACTCAACGTCGCTTATGAAACGCAAGTTCCAATTGCGTTCATCGGCATCGGACAGGACTACGCTGACTTGCGTCCTTTCGACGCGCAGTGGCTCGTGAAAAACATTGTTGGTTGAAAATGACTGAACTACTGTGCTTGAAAGACGCTTACTTGAAAACGTGCGAAGCTACGGTAGTAGAGGCAAACGGCAAAGACGTTCTTCTCGACAAAACGATTTTCGCTCCAATCGGAGGCGGGTTGCCTTGTGATACTGGAACTATCGAAAGCGATGGCAAAAGTTTCAACGTGCTTGAAGTGCGCAAGAAAGAAGGAAAAATCGTTCACTCGCTTGATGCTGAAGGATTGAAAACAGGCAATTCTTGCGTTTTGCAAATCGATTGGGAAAAACGTTACGGCGTAATGAGAATGCACACTGCAGCTCACGTTCTCGGCGCCACGATGTTTGAGGAAGGCATTTTGATTACCGGCAATCAAATCGGCACTTCCGAAAGCCGCTTTGATTTTTCAATGGAAAACTTTGATCGCGAAGCTTTTGCTAAAACAGTTGCGAAAACTAACGAAAAACTCGCGAGCGGCGCTGAAGTGAAAATCTACGAACTTGCCCGTGAAGAGGCGTTCAAAATTCCTGGCGTTGTCAAGCTCGCTGGCGCTTTGCCTCCGTCGATTCCCGTTCTGCGCATTGTTGAGATTGGTTCGCTCGACTTGCAGGCTGACGGCGGCGTGCATGTTAAAAATACGAAAGAATGCGGAAAAATCGAAATAACTCGCTTGGAAAACAAAGGCGCGAAAAACAAGCGCATTTACTTCAAGCTTAACCTTTGACTCCCGCAATCAACAGCGGGAAAACTATCGTCGCGTCGCCTTCGACGGTAACTGCTTTGGCTTTCGCGTTGATTTTGCCCCAGCTGACTGCTTCATTAACTCGCGCGCCGCTCAAAGAACCGTCATATTGAGTGGCGGTCGTGACGTAAACAGCGTAATCCAAACCACCTCTCAATATGTTAGCGCCGATCAAGTGGTGTTTCGCAAAACCGCCACCCAAGACAATGCCGCCTGTTTTCTTCGAATTGAAAACCAGTTGTGCTAGCGCGTTCATGTCTGCGGTAACGTCAATGCCGAATTCAGGATGGTCCTGCTTGAAGAAATAAACCTGCAAGCCGAAAGCGCCGTCAGTAGGCGCGGGGCAAAAAACGGGAATGTTGTTTTTAGCTGCTTGAAAAACAAAGCTGTTCTTGTCTTTAACTCTGCAACCCAAATCGCGGATTATCTCTCTCGGCGACAAAAGTTTCCCTGTTTTCTCCTGTTTCTTCAGCTCTTTAGCGAAGAAGGGCTGCAAAAAATTTTCCAGCCATTCGTAGCGCGCATTTGGAACGAAAATGTTGCCTATTCTGTTTATTCCTTTCTTGTGCAACTCGACGTCGTCGGCGTTGAAACTTCCCAGTTGAAAGGGCGCGCGGGTTTTCATCAAATCTTCTTCCACGCTGCCTATGCTGGTGATTATCGCGTCCACGAAATTTTCTTCGCAAAGTTGCGCAAACAACTCGCGCAATCCTGAAGAAACCATGTTTGACGTGAAAGTGAGGAAAACAGTAGCTTTCGCGCGTTTCATTTCGCGCACTACCTCGACCGCTTTTCCGAGCTCTGTTGCTTGAAAACCGACGTTGCGCATGCTTTCCACTAGCTCGCTTGCGCCGGTTTTTTCGCTGACTTTCAAGCCTTTGACGTTCATGGATTTAGGAATTAAGCCCGACGAAGTTTTTAATCACCGCGCTCCCAGCACCTCAACTTTTAATACCGCTTCAACCAAATCAATTACGCTATGAGAATATTGCAGTTGCATTGCGATTACGTGCAGTTCAAGCCCAAATCAAAAGCGCTTAAGACTGCGCCTGAGTTGAGCGAAAGCGAGAAGAAAGGCTTGCGAATGGAAAACGTGCTAGTCGTCTTTTCTTCTTTCGAGGCTGGCGACGATGAACGCGTGATTGCGCAAGCTGCTGCCGAAGTGCGCAAGAACTTTAACGAAGTCAAGGCAGACGCAGTGCTTGCCTACCCGTACGCGCACTTGTCGTCCAACCTCGCCAGGCCCGAGAACGCGGTTGCGTTGCTCAATTCTTTCCTGAAGCACGTCAAGCTTTTCGCCCCTAAATCGCAGAAATCGCCTTTCGGTTATTACAAGGAATTCGAACTCAAATGCAAGGGCCATCCTCTTGCTGAATTGAGCAAAACCATTTCGATGCAAGCGATGGAAACGACGGTCGAAAAGCTCGGCGCGAAAACCGAAATTATTGAAACAGCGGGCAGGGAAAAAGAGGAAACGAGCGAGTCGCTCAAGCAAGAAAGCAAGCTGAAAAGCGAATTTTTCATTCTCACACCGAAGGGAGAGTTGATTCCCGCTCAGACGTTTGACTACAAGGGACACGCGGACTTGAAGACTCTTGTTGATTACGAAATAAAGAAAACGCGCGCTTACAAGGAAGAACCGCCTCACGTGCGCTTGATGAAGGAACACCACCTCGTCACCTACGAACCCGGCTCTGACGCTGGAAACATGCGTTGGATGCCGAAAGGCGTGTTGATGAAACGCCTGCTGGAAAAAGCGATCAACGACTTGAGCGTGGGCTACGGAGCAATGCAAGTCGAAACTCCAATAATGTACGATTACGAGCATCCTGCGTTGAAGAGCTATCTCAACCGCTTTCCGGCGCGGCAGTATATAGTAAAGAGCGACGAGAAAGACTTTTTCCTACGCTTCTCAGCTTGCTTCGGCCAGTTTTTGTTCGCTCACGACTTGACGATTTCGTACAAAAACTTGCCTCTGCGGTTTTACGAAATCACTCACTCGTTCCGCCGCGAGCAAAGCGGCGAGTTGACGGGCTTGAAGCGCTTGCGGGCGTTTACAATGCCGGACATGCACGTGTTGTGCGCGGACTTGAAGCAAGCGCGAGACGAGTTTGAAAAGCAATACGCGCTCTGCTTGGAGTGGAATCTCGACGCGGGCATTCCCATTCAAGCCACTTTCCGCAGTCAAAGGGATTTCTTCGACGAAAACAAAGCGTGGTACGTGCGCATGGTCGAGAAAATCGGCAAGCCCGTTCTCTTTGAACTGTATAACGAACGCTACGCCTACTTCGTGACGAAGTTCGAATTCAACTTTATCGACAACGCTTTGAAAGCATCTGGCCTTTCTACGGTACAGATCGACGTGGAGAACGCAGAGCGTTTCGACATCAGCTATACTGACGAGAAGGGAGAGAAACGCAGGCCGTTGATAACACACACTTCAATTCCAGGCGCTATCGAGCGCGTTGTCTACGCGATTTTGGAGAACGAGGCTTTCAAGAAAAAGCAAGGCAAAATGCCCTCATTCCCGCTTTGGCTTTCCCCAACGCAAATTCGAATTGTTCCAATTGCAGACAAGCACCACGCTTATTGCGAAAAGCTCTTGGGCGATTTGGACGAGCGTAACGTGCGCGTTGATTTCGACGACCGAAGCGAGAGCATGCAAAAGAAAATCAAGCTCGCGGAGGAAGAGTGGATTCCTTTCATTATCGTAGTGGGCGACAAGGAAGAAGCAACCGGCAAGCTGGCAGTTCGCATTCGCGGCGGCGGTCAAGCGCAAATGACTGCGAAAGAACTCGCTGCGCTTATTGAAAAAGAAGCGGAAAACAAGCCTTTCGAAAAACTCTCTCTCGCAAAACAACTTTCGCAAAGACCAGCTTTCCCCGGTTGATATTTTCCACGTGGAGCGCCAGCCCTTTCGGAGGCGATTGAGCAGTTTGCGAACCCAAGCAAACGCCGAGCGTTTGCGGGCATCGCAAATCCTGCGGGATTTGCTCAGTGCAACTCTCGCACTGCGCAAAACCAAAGGTTTTGCAAAGCCAGCAAAGCTTCGCTTTGCTTGGAACTGCGAAAGTTGCAAACGCAGTTTGCTCGATGTGTTTATCAAAAGAGCTGGCGGCGCGTGGACTCGATGGTTACGCGAGTGCGAATTCGAAGTTAAAGTCCGGCTGCAAGTCTTCAGGCTCGGGCGGACCGTTCGGTGGGGAAAGATTCCGCCGCGCATTTGAGGGAAGGTCGGCGGAGTAAGCGCCGGAAACCGTAGGTTTCCCTCGGCTTACAGACGGACCGTTCGGTGGGTTTAAGAAAAACATTCGGGTTTTCACCTCTCAACTTACTTTTTTTCGAGAATCACTTCAAGCATGCCGTTTTTCAGCGAGTGCCTGGTTTTCTGTGGATTGACTTCCGCAGGCAATTTCACAAGCTTGGCGAAAGGCCTTTCTGGATCGGTTACTTTCAACTCCAACTCGTGCAACGACGGTTTGAGCTTCAAGCTTTTTTCTTCCACTCCCGGCAACTCTGCAATAACGCGAAGTTGCTTGCCGGCATCATGCACTTCAACCAAAGGCTCGCGTTCCAGAGTCTGCTTACCCTTGGTTTTCAGCATCGGCTGGCTAAGTTTCTGCGCGTTGCCGAACTGCTGCAAGTTCGGCTTGCCGTCAGGGCCTATTGTGAGCGAAAACCCGTACACCAACGGCTGGCCGCCGGTGCGCTTGTCGAAATCCTCCATTATGAACTTGCGCTGGTCGGACATCTCGCGCTCCATCTGCTCCGACAGCTTCTCGAAATCCTCGAAAAACGAGTTGAAAAAATCGCTTCCGAAAAAACCGTCCCCGAAAAACCCGAATCTCTTTTCCCTCATATTCTCATCTCCTCATCCATTTTCTTGGTCAATATGCGCATTCGCCGAAGCATTCTTTCTTGCTCTTGCGCCATCATCTCGAACATTTCTTGGAACGACTGCTGTCGCAAGCGATATGAATTATCGTCTTTCTCCAAAAGCTCGCGCTCGAGCAAACGGTTCAAATGATGGATTGCAGTTATTCTGTTGACGCGCGCTTCCTCGGCAATCTCGGCGCTTTTGAACTCGCCTTCCTGCGCAGCTTTGCGCACCACCACCCGAAAAACCTTCACTACTGTTCGGGAAGTGTCGCGGGGGGAAAGCAGGCCGAACGCCTTGCAAAACTCTTCAATCTCTGCCTCGCTCACATTAGGCGGTTTTTGAATTGCAACAGCAAACAACATGTCAATACCGTATTAACTGAAAAAGAAGAAGTATTTAAATGTTGTCAATACCGTATTGACAAAGCGGGCGGCCTGGCAAAACCTTTTTTAGAACGCTAAAACAAAGGAGAGTTGAGAGGTGACTATCATGCCGGAAACGCTTGAAAGCCTCGTCGCAAAGGGGCACATCGAACACAGGCACGTTATTGACCTGGGCAGACTTCTAGACGAAAAAATGCCTTCTCCAGAAGCAATTGAAGCGGGACTCATATCAGGTATAGTAAAGACCAAACTGGGACCCAAACGCGCCAGACCCGCTTTCCAAGAAAGCGGAAAACTGCCGTACGCTATTCACACTAATTTCATCAACCAGCTCAAAGCATATCTGAAAAAACACGGCTAACCCTTTTAGCGTTTGCAAACTCGCACGAAATTTTCGAGTATGGCTTCGCCGTTTTGCGTGTGTTGCACTTCGGGATGAAACAGCGTTCCGTATATGGGTAGCGAATTGTGCTTGAACGCGTGAATTGCGCAATCTTTCGAGTGCGCAAGCGTAATGAAGTGCGGCGCGCTCGCAACCTCGTCGTTGTGCGACGCCCATACGGTAAAACGCTTCGAAAGCGAGGCGAACAAATCGTCTGCGAAATCGATTTCCAACTCAACGGCTCCGAACTCAGGCGTTTTTGCCGGTTTTACAGTGCCGCCATAAGCTTGCGCAATTATTTGAAACCCAGCGCAAATTCCGAGAACGGGTTTGCCGAATTCTTTAGCGTAAACAATATTGTTGCCGCCCACTTCACAAGCATCGGACTCGCCTTTTCCAACTCGCATTGAACCGCCGCTCAGCACGAGACCGTCAACGTCTTTAAGTTTTTCAAGCGGGGTTGAATTCGCAATGATTTGCGTTTCAACATCCAGATCGCGCAACGTCCGCCAAATGCGGTGTGTCCACTGCGACCCGTTGTCAATAACGAAGATTTTCATTACTCCCACTCAATTGTCGCAGGAGGCTTGTCCGTCACGTCGTAAACCACCCTGTTCACTTTGTCTTTCATCGAATTCGTGATTCTGCGCGAAATGCGCGCTAGAACTGCGTGGGGGATTTGCGAATAGCTCGCAGTCATGCCGTCTGAAGCTTCGACAGCGCGGATTGCGACGGTATAGCCGTACGCCCGAACATCACCCTGCACTCCGGTTGACTTGGATGACAGCAACGCGGCGAAATACTGCCACGGCAGCGGAATTTCTCCCTTTTCGAAAGCAGAATAAATCTCCTCGCAAACAATCGCGTTCGCCTCGCGGCAGATTTCAACTTTCTCGCGCGTGACTTCATCAATAACGCGAATCGCCAAGCCAGGTCCTGGAAAAGGCTGTTTCCACGCGCCTTCCTGCTCAATTCCCAAAACCTTCGCGACAGCGCGAACTTCGTCCTTGTACAAGTCGCGCAGGGGCTCTACTAGCTTCAAACCGAATTTTTCCGGCAAGCCGCCCACGTTATGGTGCGATTTTATGGTATCGCGAATGCCGGCTCCGCTTTCAATCCAATCCGGAGCGATAGTCCCTTGAATCAAATATCCCGCGTCAAAAGTTTTCGCTTCCCTCTCGAAAACACGAATGAAACTCTCGCCGATGGTTTTTCTCTTGATTTCAGGGTCAGTCACTCCCTCGAGCGCGGTGAAGAATTGAGCCGAAGCGTCCACGATTTTTATTTCGATGCCCAAGCGAGAAAAAACGCGTTCGACTTGCTCGGTTTCTCCTTTGCGCAAGAAGCCGGTATCCACAAAAACAGGGTGCAAGCGCGTTCCGAACGCCTTGTAAGCCAACGCAGCCGCTACTGTAGAATCAATCCCGCCTGAAACAGCTATGACAGCGTCGCCCTTCAACTCTCTCAGGGAAGTGATGGCTTGCGAAACGAAGTTTGAGGGCACGAACACTAGCAGCCGTCACCTCGCAAGCGTAAAAACAGAAGTTCCATGAATTAATTCGGAAAGGCGATTTTTATAACTTGCTTTTCTGCAGCTGTTCTTTCGCCAAGCTCATTCCTTGAGCGGCAAGGTCTGGCGTTTTCGCTTCGACGTTGATGCGGATTTTCGGCTCGGTTTGCGAAGCCCGCACTAGGACGGTAAAATCGTCGAAACGCGCTTTCAAACCGTCGAAAACTTGAATGCGAATCGGCGCATTTGAAAGCAAATCGCGCGGCAAAGCCGCTCCTGGCTTTCGAGTGGAAACGCTTTCAATAAGCGTAACGCTCTTGAATTGCTTTGCGAAATCGCGGATTTCGCCTGGCTTGGTGTGCGAGAGCAACGCGCCTGCATAAAGACCGTCCGAGTGCGGCATGTGTTTTAGGAATGAATAGTGGCTCGAGCGTTCGAAAGCGAATTTCGCGTTTGATGAGAGAACTTTTTTTATGAGAAAAATGTCGCCGACAGGCGAGTAGATGGGGCGCAGGCCGTTGTCGCGCAGGAATACAAAAACCTCGTCGGAAACATCTATGGTAAGAACGACCTTTTCTCCTCTTTTCAAGTTGGAAAGCGCGAGAAACGCGCCGACAACACCCCCGTCAACAAACTCTCCCGAATCAACCACGGCTGCGCGGTCGGCGTCACCATCGAACGCTATTCCGACGCAGTTTTTCTCGCGCGTTCGCGTCTTTAAAACCGAAAGCGCGTCTGTAGTAGGCTCGCCCGCGTGCTTTTCGAAGCGCGGGTCTGGCTGGGAGAAAATGCTTTGCGGAAAATAGTTTTTCAATGCGCACGCCGAACCTCCTGCCAAGTCGAACAACGCCTTTGGACTCGCAGCTGGAAGCGCGTCTAGGTATGTGGAAACCAGCTCGCTGTCGGGCTTCGGAAGCGCGGCGGGATACCGCTTGTTCCTTGTCTTCACACGCTCGAATTTCTTTCTCAAACAATCCAGTTCTTCTGAATAGAAACAACGGCGTTCTTTCGAAAACTTGGCACCTGCGTATTCCGGCGGGTTGTGCGACGCAGTTATGCTCACCCCCAACGCTCTTGAATTGAAGGCAACAAGCGGCGTGGGCGCGAAGCCAGCAAACCGCACGCTGCCAGAATAGCCGGCTAGAAGTGCGCTCGCCAGCGGTTGGCTGTGCTGGCGGTAATCAATGCCAAGAGTCATTTCATTAGAAACGCTTGACAGCACCGTTCCGAGCAACGCGAACGTTTCCTCAGTGACGTCTTTTCCATACACGCCGCGAACGTCATAACCGCCGAACATTTGCTTCACTCCATTACAATGCTATCGTCAGGAACATTGTTCTTGATGAAAACGCGCGGATAAATCTTGCAGTTGCTGCCTATAAGCTTGCCGCACGTGAAAGACGCGTTGATGCCCACTTTCGTGCCGGCGCCGATGACGCAACCGAGTTTGCGCCTGCCTGACGAAACGTTTTTCCCTTGAATTTCGGAGTAAACTATTTTGCTGTCGAAACGCAGGTTTGCAATAATCGCGCCTGCGCCTAAATTCACGTCTTCGCAAATGATGCTGTCGCCAACGTAATTAAAGTGAGGAACGTTCGACTTCGACATGACTATCGAGTTTTTGATTTCGCTAGAGCCGACATGGCACTCGTTTTCGATACACGCGCCTGCCCGCAGGAAAGCGTGCGGCCCTACGACGGTGTTTTCGCCCACCCAAACCGGGCCTTCGATGCGCGAGGGCGCTTTAATCGCGCTGCCTGTTCCAAGATGCAGGGTTCCTTCCGCATGCACTCCGGACTCTACTGTTCCGGACAGTTTGGTTTGCATCAAGTTTCGCAGCGCAAACTCGCTGGTTTCCAACAAATTCCAGTAATAGCCGAGGTCGTTCCAGTAACCGGTTTGCTCGACGATGCGGACTTTTTCTTTTTTCGCAAACGCGTTAATCGCGTCAACCAATTCAAGCTCGCCGCGAGGCGATTTGGCTACTTGAAGCAAGAACTCGAAAAACTTTTTCGGGCCGAAAAAAGCGTTGGTGTTAATCAAACCCTCTGCTTGCGAACCTGTTTTCTCGCGAAGTTCTTTCAAAACGCCGTTTTCCTCGACGATTTCGCCGTAAGCGCTTTTGTCCGAAACTCTTTTGCCTACCAAAAACCAGTTTTGCTCTTGTGCTTCCCGCTCAAGGGAATCGTAAAAAGAGGGTTCAAAGAAATTGTCTCCGTTAAGCACGACGAAGTTGTTTTCAACGTGTTTTTCCGCGCATGACAGCGCGTGAGCAGTTCCCTTCTGCTCAGCTTGCTCGACGAAAACCATTTTGCCGGCGAAAGGCGTTTTTTCGAAATGAGCAATCACTTTTTCCTTGTGAGCGCTAACGACGACTATGATTTTACGGGCGTAGGGAAAAACGCCTTCCACCATCCACTGCAAGAGCGGTTTTTGCATTACGCGAACCATGCACTTGGGAATTTCGTTCGTAATCGGCCACAAGCGCTTGCCTGGCCCTGCGGCTAGAATGACAACGTCAATCATTTTACAGTCACGCTCTTTGCGAGGTTGCGCGGCTTGTCTGGATCCAACCCTCGCGTTACTGCGGCATGGTAAGCCAGGAGCTGCAACGGAATTGTTTCGAACAGCGGGTAGAAAAGCTCGTTGTTCGGTTCGGGCAGCGCTATAAACTCGTCGTAAGCAGAATTGTTTTTGTTTCCCATTCCGATTAAAAAAGCGCCTCGCGCTTTGGTTTCCAAAGCATTGCCGAAGGTATCGTAGTAAGTGTAGTCTTTCGGGTTCAACGCAATCACAGGCGTTCCTTTTTCTATGAGCGCTATTGTGCCGTGCTTCAGCTCCCCGGCGGGCATTCCCTCGGCATGAATGTACGAAATTTCCTTGAGCTTGAGCGCGCCTTCCAACGCGATCGGAAAATTCACTCCCCGGCCTATAAAGAAAGCGTGTTGCTTGTCCTTAAGTTTCAACGCAAGAACGCGCATGCGACCGTTCGAATCAACAGCCAGTTGCTCCGCAGCGTAAGAAAGAGCGTTCAATTGCGATGCACCTTCCCTCACTCTGCCAGCCATGGCGAATGCCAGCAAGTAAAACAAAGTCAGTTGGTTTGAAAACGACTTTGTTGCAGCCACTCCTATCTCGGGCCCGCAATTCAAATGCAAAGACAAGTCGCTCAGGCGGTCGAGCGTAGAACCCACAACATTGACGATGGACAAAATGCGGCAGTTGTTTTTCTTCGCCTTGCGCACTCCATCAAGAACGTCTGCGGTTTCGCCACTTTGCGAAAGCGCGAGGACGAGTGTGTCGGGAGAAACGTTTTCCGCAAAATAAGAAAATTCCGATGCTATTACCACTTCCATTTGCTTGCCTGCCATGCGGTCGAACACGTGCTTTCCAACTAGCGCGGCGTGGCGCGAAGTTCCGCACGCGGTTACCAAGATTTTTTGCGCGTTTTTCAGCTCGTTTGCAAATTCTCCCACCCGCGTCAAATCCTGCGAAAGGCAGTTGCGCATTGCAGACGGTTGCTCGAAAATTTCCTTGAGCATGAAATGCGGAAAGCCGTTTTTCTGCGCTTGCTCTGCTGTCCAGCCTAGTTCAGACGGAGATTTAATTACTGGCTTGCCTGTTTGCAAGTCGAAAAAGCCGTAGCCGCCCGAATTTATTACGACGAGCTCTCCGTCGTTAATGAAAATCGCTTTGCGCGTGTGCGGCAGGAACGGAGTGGAGTCGCTGGCTATGAAAAGCCCGTGTTCCGCCAAGCCGAGCACAAGCGGGCTGTCTTTGCGAGCGGCGATTATCTTGTCGGGGTGGTCTAGGAAAAGCACGAGAACTGCGAACGACCCTTTGAGCTGGAGAACGGCCCTGCGAACAGCTTCTTCAGCAGAAACGCCCTTGCAATACGCTTCTTCAATCAAATGGGGAATAACTTCCGTGTCGGTTTCGGAAGCGAAGCTATGCCCGTCGTTCATCAGGCGAGAGCGCAGTTCCTCGAAATTTTCTATGATGCCGTTGTGCACCACTGCGATTTTTCCCTCGCACGAAACGTGCGGGTGCGCGTTTTCCTTGGTAACCCCGCCGTGCGTTGCCCAGCGAGTGTGGCCCACTCCGGCTTTTCCGGGCAGGTGCGAAAAGAAAAGCCTGCTTTCGATCTCGTCTATCTTGCCGACTTCTTTGCGCACTTGAATGCGATTGCCGCAAACCGACGCTACACCGGCAGAGTCATAACCGCGGTATTCCAGCGCTTTCAGCCCGCTCAATAATATTGGTCCCGCTTCGCGCGTTCCAGAATATCCGATTATGCCGCACATATTCTACACCAATAAAAATGAAAACCTCCGCCGAACGAAGGCGGAGGCGGTTACGAGAGAGTTGCATAAGCCCTTAGAAAAAGCGCAATTTAAAGTCCGTTAAACGCCTTTTCATACAAAATGCGAAAAAAACACAAGTTTTTAAAACAATTTCATCATACTATTATCAAAAAAGTTGAATAGCATGCTTGCAAAACTGTTGAACGACGAGAAAGCGCTGGACTGCCTGATTGTTAAAGAGGGTTTGGAAGCGCTTTCCCCCGAGCGATTGCGTATCTTGCGCGCTTTGGCTAAGGAGCCGAAATACCCGGCTCAGGTGGCGCGCGAGTTGAAAATGCAGGTGCAAACCGTTTATTACCACGTTCGCTTGCTTTTGCAAGCCGGTTTGCTCACGCGCGCCGGCACTGAAGAGCGGGGCGGCGCTCTTGCAAAAAAATTTCAAGCTGCCGAAGACGCGATTGCGATCGTAGTGCGCGAGGATTGGAAATCGTTTAGGCAGAACGCAAAAAAAACTCCGGCTTACTTCCAGCCTTTCGTCGAACGCGGTTTTCTCAACGCGAAAATCGTTGTTGGAAGTCCTGACCCGCACGGGCCTTACCGCGCGCGCGGCTCTGAATTGTGCGGCCTCGAGTTGAGCGCGTTGTTGGGGCAATACGCCGCTTTCGACTATCCCCTGTATTATTTGGACACTGAGGTTCGTGAGAGCGTGAAAAAACAAAATTTGTTTTTGTTGGGCGGCCCCAAGGTGAACACGCTTTTAGGGGAGGCGAACAAGACGCTTCCCATCCGTTTCGACGAAAAAACTTTCGACGTGCATTCGACGCTTTCGGGAAAAACCTATTCGGAAAACGTGGGTGTGATTGAAATTGCGGACAGCGCCTTTGCAAGCGGCCGAAAACTGTTCGTAATCGCAGGCAATAACCACCTCGCCACGCGCGTCGGGGTTTTGGCTTTGCTTAAAGAACGCAAGAAGCTCGAGAAAAACAATTCGTTCGACTCGAGCGTTTTCGCCAAAGTCGCACAGGGCTTCGACGAGGACGGCGACGGCATTGTAGACGCGGTGGAAATTCTCGAGTAGTTTTTAAGTACTGAGCGCGCAAGGTTAAATCATGACGTTCGTCGAAGAACTCAATACGCACGGAGTAAAACTCCTCAATTTGTTGTCTGACCTCACGCCGTCAAAAAGGCAAACTGCGGCGTGGCGTTTGACTGAGAGACAAACGCTTAGCGGCAGATTCGAGCGCATGACGGGGCTGAGCGACAGTTACGAATTGTGGAGGCGCAGGCAAGACTGGCGCGTAAGATTAAGAGCTTTGTTCTCGCCTTCCTTCAGGAAACGGCTTGATGAAAAACAAGCGCAGGCAGAAGCGAGCCGCTACCACGGGAGGCTCGCTAAGCTTGAAGAGCACGAGTGGCGCGATTTGCACGAAGTCAAAAAAGACTTGGAAGCCGCAAGCCTTCACATCACCGATGTTGACGCGAGTGGGAAAAATTACGCTATACAATTGCGGGCAGTCAGGCAGTTTGGCAACGTAAGCTTCTCAGCAAACCCAGCCGGCAGGGAGCTGATTGTTGAAACGCGGCCAGCAATTGCGGAAGTTATCAAAGAAAAACTAAAACGCGAGGGCGTTGAACTCAATCCTCAAGGCGAACTTCGCATTGGCACTCGCAGTTGTTTCAGCATGAGCTTGCGGAGCGAGAAAATCAAGGCGATAGGCCGTATTCTAGCCGAGCAGTTGGGGCAGGAGTCTAAAGAACAGTTCGAGCCGCCTGTTTGTCCGCTTAAGTGATTAAACCACGCCTAACAACAGCGAGATTATCGCCATTCTTACGGGCACTCCGTAGTGCGCTTGCTTCATGAAAACCGAGCGAGGGTCGTTGTCGACCTCGACGCTGATTTCGTCCACGCGGGGAAGCGGGTGCATCAACAATGCGTCTTTCTTGAAGGAGTACATCATAAGCTTGTCCACCTTGCGGTAGTTTTTGCCCGCGCGCTCGTAATCCTCCATAGTCGGAAAGCGCTCTTTTTGAATGCGAGTCGTGTAAATCACGTCAGCTTCTCCGATAACTTCCATCAAATCGTTCGTCTCGACCACTCGCGCGCCGTTTTCCTTCGCGATTTTAACGTACTCGCCGGGCATTTCAAGGGTTTCGGGCGAAACGAAGAAAACGTTGGCGCCCAAGCGGGTCGCGGCTTTGCACAAGCTGTGTGTTGTCCTGCCGTATTTCAAATCGCCGTAAAAAGCGAGGTTCAACCCCTTGAATTGCTTTTCGTGCTCTTTGTAAATAGTGAACAAGTCGAGCATCGTTTGCGTAGGGTGCTCGTGCGGCCCGTCACCGCCATTAATCACGGGAACGGACACCATGTCCGCAGCCCGCATTGCCGAATACGGCTCTGGATGGCGCATGGCAATCACGTCGCAATATCCTTCCACAGTACGAACAGTGTCTTCAAGCGTCTCGCCTTTCCTTACCGAGGTGCCTTCAGGCCCGCTGAAGCCCAGAGTCGTTCCTCCGAGCCGCAGCATTGCGCTTTGAAAAGAGAACTGCGTTCGCGTTGACGGCTCGAAAAAAAGCGTTGCCAAAACCTTGCCGTGGCATAAATCCAAGTTTTCTTTTTTCTTCAGATGCTCATTCATCACGTCAGCGGTTTGCAGAACGTGCATTATCTCTTCGTTGGAATAATCGTCGCCGCTCAAAAAGTCGCGTCCCTTGAAATCCATAAGCCCACCACCCTCCTACAACGAAAACGGCAAGGAATAAATTGCTTTCGCCTGCTAACAACTCACGGTTGGGATTAACTTGAAGCTCTTGATTAAAAAAGCACGCGTCATCGACCCTGCGCAAGGCTTGGACGCGGTTCGCGACGTTTTGATTGAAAATGGTTTGATTAAGCGGGTTGCCGAGCGGATTGACGAAACTGCCGACGAAATCATCGACGCTAGCGGCAAAATCGTTACTCCGGGCTGGGTTGACATGCACGTTCATTTTCGCGAGCCGGGCTTCGAACACAAGGAAGACATTGCTTCGGGCTCGCGAGCAGCAGCTGCAGGCGGAGCGACGAGCGTGGTTGCCATGCCGAACTTGAAGCCAGTGCCCGACAATCCAGAAACTCTCGAAAGCATTTACGAAATTGCGCGAAAAAATAGCGTGGTGAATTTTTTTCAAACCGCTTCAATCACAATCAACGAGGACGGAACTGAACTAACTGACTTCGCCCGCCTGAAAAACGCTGGTGCTATTGCGTTTACTGATGACGGCAAGCCGGTTTCAAACGAAAGCATGATGTTTCAAGCCATGGGCAGAGCGAAGGAAGTGAATGTTTTGCTTTCGCCGCACGAGGAAGAGGAAGCCTCGTTGGTAAAGCGCGACTTGCGCTTGCTTGAAAGCATCAGCACAAGACTGCATTTTCAACACCTTTCATTGCGGGAGAGCATTGAAGCAGTAAGGCACGCAAAACAAAACAGGCTGCCAGTGACGTGCGAAACCGCTCCGCACTATTTTTCTCTGACCGAAGAAGATGTCGCGAGAATCGGAACGAATGCAAAAATGAATCCGTTGCCTAAAACTCGCGAAGACCGCGAAAGGGTCAAGCGCGCTTTGCAAGACGGCACCATCGACGTCATTGCAACCGACCACGCACCTCACTCGATTGCAGAAAAGGCGCAGGTTTTTGAAAAAGCGCCCAACGGAATAATCGGGCTCGAAACTCTGGTCGGCTTGTGCGTCACGCATTTGATCGAAACGCGCATTTTAACGTGGCCGCAACTGATCGAAAAAGTTTGCATTAATCCGGCTAGCATACTTGGCTTGAAAAGCAAAGGAAGCTTGCGAGAAGGTTTTGATGCAGACGTCACGATTATCGATGCGGAGAAAAAGTGGGTTGTTGACGCTTCAAAATTCGAAAGTAAATCACGCAATTGCCCTTGGGACGGCGAAACGTTGAAAGGCAAGGCAACAACAACTATTGTGAAAGGCAAGGTGGTTTTTGATGGAAGCAATATCTTACGCTGATTTCGCGAAACTCGACTTGCGCGTTGCAAAGATAGTGTCTGCCGAGCGGGTTGAGGGCGCGGACAAGCTCTTGAAATTGACGGTCTCATTTGGAAACGAAGAACGCACTCTAGTAGCTGGAATCGCTCAGCACTATTCGGCTGAAGAACTGGCCGGCAAGAAAATAATTGTTCTCGTGAATTTGCAGCCGCGGACTTTGCGCGGCATTGAATCCCAGGGAATGCTTTTGGCTGCAAGCAGCGACGATAAAAGCCAAGTGGTTTTACTTACTGTTGACAAAGACGTTCCTGAAGGAAGCTGCGTAAGCTGAAAACAAACTTTTTTAACAAGCCGCCTGCTTTTTTTAACTATGGCAAGTGGTCTAAACGTGCGCAAAATCTGGCGGAGCATTGCCGACGCGCGTATTTTCGACCGTATAAACCCGCGCTTGACTAAATACCCCAGGGGCGGCGGGCTTTACGACATTATTCATGCGAAAGACTTGCACGCAACGCGCGCTCTAGCCAAGGAATTCGGTTTTCCACAACCGGACAAAGCTTTTTCTGCGCAACCAAACTTGATAAGAACTTCCGGCGGAACGCACGCCATTCAAGCCGCTCTTCTCGCTCACGTGCTGGAAATAGGCCCGACCGAACTGATTCATTCCAACCCCACGTTTTTCACGGTGCCTGGCTGGGCGCGGGAGAAAGAACAACGGAAGAGGAAAATGGAGGCCATTCCAGTGCATGTCAAGCCCGATCTTTCGATAGATGTTGACGGAATCATTGGAAAGCTTCACGAACGCCATGAGGAGGGAAGGAAGAAGGGCAGACTCAAATACTCTTCCGCCGCGGTTTACGTGGCGATTCCGGAAAACCCGACTGGCAAGGTGTTGGCGGACAGCGAGTGGCAGCAGATAATAGACGCGCTTGGAAAACGAAACACAGGTATTTTCGATTGTGTGGGCTTCAACCCACTTGAAAAAACTTTGTTGGACTTGCCGCGTCGCATAATCGACTATGCGAGGAAGAAAGGAAAGCGCGTCATGGTTGTCGGTTCAATATCAAAACTCGGCGGAACACTGTCCGACGTGCGCGCGGGCTACCTCGCAGCCACTGGCGTAGACTTGACGCCAATAGGCAACATACATTTGCCGACTCGCGGCTCGATGTGGCTGGAAGAACTGTTTCAACAGCAGCCGAAGCTCGTACGGGAAATGAAGCGTTTTTACAGAACGCTCGGCAGTTTGAAGAAACTTGGTTATGGCTTGTCTTCCGAAGGCTCGAATTTCACGTGCGTCATCATCCCGCCGCACATCCCATTCAATAGGATCGAGGAAGAACTGGCTGCTGCAAAAATAGATGTTACACTACACAAGAAGGGCGAACCAGCTGCTGCAAGAATAGGGGTTGGAACGCACAAAATGTATAAGGACTATACAGGCGTTCCGTTCGTTCGCATTGCAGCAGTGCGGCCAGACGTGGCCAAGAGAATCGCCGATGCCTTCAAGCGCGCAGCGCAACCTGCCAGGCGCTAGTTTTCAAGAATGCGGCCGTCGGGATTTGAACCCGAGCTGCAAGATTGGCAATCTCGCGTCCTACCAGGCTAGACTACGACCGCAGTTTATGCGTTTGCAAATCCTGATGGATTTGCGGCCTAGGACACGCTACTCTTGCGAGTGGCGGTCTAGAAAAATATTTGGTCGGAAAACCGTTTTATACCTCTTGGTAGGACTTTCTCGCTTTAAGCAAAGCGAACGAGACCGTCACAATTACCAAAACCCCCAGGGTCGCTATCGCTTCTGGCGAAAGCCAGTCGTGCTTCTGCTCTTGAGCCGGCTGTTCTATAGTGAAAGGCTGGCGCAAAACTTGCGAAGCTGTAATAACGCGAATCTCGCCTGACTCCGCGTTCTGGCCGTTTTTGAAGAGGAAGGTCGCCTTTTTTTGTTCGAACGGCGACAGGATCAGAGTGGCGTCTTGCTCCTTGCCGCTAATCGAAGCGTAGAGAATCGCTTTGGTTTCCGAACCGCCTTTGTTTTCAACAGTCACTGCGAGGGAAAGCCCTTCGCCTGAAATGGAATAGTCTAAAGCAGCGATTTCAACGCGTTCTACTGTTGCAGCGCGGTTGCCGAGCGAGCCGCGAACTGTTTTCGAATCGCTCGCACCCATTGTTTTCGTCTCGAGAGTAAAATTGTAGTAAAACGCTTCCTGCATTTCGCTCGGAAAAACAGCAACCCAAGACACGCGTTTCTCTTCGCCTGGAGAAAGCAAAACGAGCTTTTCGCGCGGTTTTGCTACTCTGACAGCCAGTTCTTCAGGCTTGTCCGGCGCAATCAAAATAACAGGCGCGGCCAACGCCTTAGAAAATTTGTTTTTCACAGTCGCAACGATGGTTTCTGCGGAAGCAGGCCCAGTCTCGTCAGGCGCGTTTAATGAAATTGAAAAGAAATCTGGCTTTTCGCTTTTCGCAAGTTCAACTACGGGCCCGGGCTTGACGAGCTGCACTCCTTGCGTAACTTCCTCTTTGATGTCCAGGTGGTCTCTTCCGAAAGCGAAAGCCACGTGCGTTCCATCCAAGACAATGGCTTCGTCGTAAGTAGGGTCTGCGGCCACCCACTTTCCGCCGATTGCGGCCTCAACCCAAGCGTGCGCATCCCAACGCGAGCCCGAGAAAACAAAACCTGCCGCCAAGCGCGCCGGAATTCCTTCGCTGCGCAACAAAGCCATCAGCAAGTGCGAGTACTCGACGCAAACCCCGCGCTTGTCGTGCAAAACCTCGTCGCTCGAAACGTCCACGCCCCAGTAAGCTTCGTCGTACGCAACGTTCGAGTGCACCCATTCGGTAAGAAAAACCAATTTCTCAAGCGGCGTCGAAGCGTTTTGCGTGATCAACGAAGCTTGCGTCTTCACTTGAGGCGATAGCAAAACAAGAGTGCTAGCAGCGAGATAATCTTTCGCGCCAACAGCCACTTCATCCGAATTAACGAAATTCACGTTCGCAACCGCAGAAACGCGGATTGTTTTCTCTACGCCGGTTTTCCTGTCGAAATCAAAGCGAAGAATACGGTTTCCAAGAGAATCCGTTTCCATTACGAAAGAATCGCTTGTCGTGAACGAAACCGACTGGTAGGTAGTGTTCGGGAAGGCGAAGGTTTTGAAAACCGTCTTGCCGTCGTCCTGCGCCTGCAACCGCCATTCCAAACCGATTTTCAACTGTGACGAGCCGACTTGCTTCGGCTCAACAGCTTGCGCTAGAACGAAGGAAGCGAACAAAACGAAAAGCAGCAAGCGTTTCATGTCAACAGACTACGCAGTCGAGAAATAAAAGAGAGAATGCCGCAGGGGTGATTTGAACACCCGACATATCGGTCTTCAGCCGATCGCTCTCCATAGCCTTCTTGAAACTCTGCGTCTCAAAAAACAAGCTGAGCTACTGCGGCAACAAGAATTATTTGACTGGCGGGAATTAAAAAAGCTGTGAATGGGCCCGCGGAGAATTGAACTCCGGGTCTTTCCCTCGTAAAGGGAACGTCTTAGCCAGTGTCGCACTTGCCTTTCTCTAGTGCAGTTCTCTTTTGGAAAGAGAAGTGCCTCGACTACGGGCCCGTCTAGAAAATTTTGCCGAGACGGATTAATAATAGGAATTTAATTCCATAAATATGACTTTTCATTGGGTTTTCCATTTAATAATAGCGTTTTAAAAACGCGCTTGGCTAATGGATTGCGAGGGTGATGCGTTATGCGCAGGATGTTTTGGCTTCGCGTCGGCGACAGGAACTTGCACTTGTTGAAGTTGTTCGGCAGCTTCTTGGTTTTCGGAGCGATTTTGAAGGTCGCTGAAGCTGCTTACTACATCTTCCTTACGGTAGAGAAAGTGCGTTTCGCTAAAATCAATCCCGCTTTGATAGAACAATTGTTCGGCTGGTCTCTTACTGCGCCGAACGGTTTTTCCACTCAAGACATTATCGGCGTTTTGCTAGGCCCGATTGCGAGCTTCATGTTTTGGATGGGCATCGCTGCGTTCGCCTTGATAATCTACCAAAGCGGGCGCGTGATAGTGCCGATTGAAGAGTTCGAACAAAAAATCAGCGAGCACCACAAGCACTTGATTCGAAGAGCAGTAGAACACGCTCGCAGCCGCAAGCGCTAGACGACGTTCAGTTGGATTTTCTTGCTGATATCGATGCTCATTGGAATGTCCAAGTGCGCCTCTAGAAACCATTTGATGTTGATAGTGCCTCCAGCAAACGCGGCCGCTACTTGCACTGCGGTCTTAGCAAGCTCCGAGTCAGGCAAGCCCGCAGGGTTTTGTGTTGGTAGATTGAACTCGAAGGGGTATTCTTGATTGAAGTATTCCTTCTCGCCGTCGATGGTAACGCGAACTTCACTTATTCTTTCCGCGGCATTACTCTTGGTCATCTTTGGGCTTGACCCTAGACTTATTGCAACCCCCTTGCTTTTTTCGCCGTAAAAGCGCAGCTCTAGCGCTTTGGCTTTCTTGGGCTGTTTGAGTTTCAAGCGAACTCTGCCAGTTACGGTCTCGCCGAATTTGTAATTCGTCTTGTCCGTCAAAAGCTCGATTCCTCCTTCAAACAAACCGAAAACCACTTACCCCACCTCTTTCTGCTCGGTTTTCTTTTCTCGAGCGAATTCGCTGGCGCCGGCTTTCCAAACCGAACCGTACTTTTCTTGAAGCTGTTCCTCAATGTTGCGCCCGCGCTTGATTGCAGCGCGAACGTCGTCAGCGTTAATCAAACGTCCGCCTTGCAAGTGAGCCAAATCACCAGCCAAGCGGATTATTCCGCTGAGTTCGCGCAATTTTAGAGTTAAAGCGTTGTCCTGGCCGTCCCAGTCCTTAGCGCGTTTTTTCGCAAGCGCAAGTATTTCTTCAACCGCGCTCGCGTCGGCGTGCGGAATCTTGCCGTCCTTGCGGATTTCTTGAGCAATGAACTGCGTCAACTGCGCCCGGTTTTCTGGAGTGTCTGGCATCCACGTGTCGAGCAAAACTTCGTAACCGTTGCCTACGATTCGCGAGCGCAACGGAGGCAGAATGTGCGGCAAGTCGTTGATGTTCGACGCGGCAATGAGAACGAAATCGCAGGGCACATCGTCCACCCGCACGCTCGCGCCAGCGCTTTGCGGATTGTGCCCCACAATCGGGTATTTCTTTTCCTGCATTGCGGTGAACAAAAAGCGTTGGACGTATTGCAGCGCGCTTAATTCGTCAATGAAAAGCACTCCTTCATGCGCTTCGTGAATCGAGCCAGGCACAACGCGCATATACGGAGGAGTGCCGACTTGCTGATGCCCGCCGTACGGGTCGTGGCGGACGTCGCCAAGCAATTCGGTTTCGCTCGCGCCTGTTGCTACAACTAAATTCTTGCGTTGGAAAGGCACTATTACCTTGCGCGGTTTCTTGCGTTGAATCGCATCGAGCTTTTCCAAAGTTTTTTGGTCGAGCACCCGCACGTTTTCTCCAGCGCGTTCGTAAACAACCACTTCTTCCTTGCCGTCTTCCATCAAGCGAGTCGTATGCACGTGGCTCAAACGCGTTTTTTCTCCGGGCAAATACTCGGTGAGAATGTTGCCCAGCACTTGGTCGCCTCGCTTGTCAGCCCCGCAACCCGGACAACCGCGTTCTCCTGCCTTGCTTAGCTTGCCGCACCGCCTGCAGCGAAAACCCAGGCGCTCTGCCACGAAAGCCGGCACTTCGCTTGCCGAAACGAGTTTTCCGCGCGCTTCCTCCAGCATTTTCTCTTCTTTCTTCACCAACGCGAGAGTGCGCACTTCCACGAACGGACGTTCTGGAGCTTCTGGATTGTGCAGCACGCTGATTTCTTCAGTGGGTTTTGGAAGATGAAAAGCAATGGCTTGCGCAAGCATGCTCTTGCCTGTTCCAGGCGGCGCTACCAAAAGCAAATGGCGTTTTTGCGAAGCCGCCATTTTCGCGATTTTGACAGCTTCCTGCTGTCCGATGACTTGCTCAAGCGGGTCGCTCGGAATCTTGACGTCAACAGTAGAAAACTCTTTGCCCACCATCACAAGACTTATTTAGTTTAAGTAGTAAAAAAGGCTTTGTGAAAAAGTTAGTCGAACGCCTTAAGCCCGAAAAAATATTTTTAGTGCCCCATCGGGATTTGGCGCAGATGGTTGCCGCTGGAAAAGAAGGAACACGGATTTCTTTTTACGGCGGAAAACGCCTCAAAAAACCGGTCGAAGTCGAGGTTAGTGGACATAAACTCGTTTTCGAGCCTGTTTCTGAAGCTGAAGGCGGCGGCATTACTGCCCGCACAACAACCGCCGAACTCGAACCAAAGGAAGTTGTGGATTATCTTCACGAGGCGCTCAAAAGATATTGTTACGGAGAGCCTCAAGCACAGCTTGCTTCGGCAGTGGGCGTAAAATCTACCACACCACCGTCTGTGATGAAATTCGTTCGCATGCCTGAGCCGCAGCGGTCAACGCCAGAAAGCATCAGTCGCCTGCAGCAATTGGCCGATAGCATTCTGAAAAATCAGCGAAAAAGGCAGTAAGGCCAAGTGCAACAACCAAGTAAAAATGGAATTCTAATTTTTAACTAGCTTACAGTCTATGCTCAAGCAACGCATTCACGAATTCAATCGCGTCGCGCTTGGTTTTCGCGTATTTAGGCAAAAGCACGAGATTCAAGCTCACAATAGTTGCGATTAAGTCGCCGTTTTTGTTGCGGATTTGCAAGTGATGGTGGCGCGCGCGCTTCGACTGCGTTGCGAGCAAACCCAATTCCTGTAGAATCTTGCGCAAGCGATAGACTGGAATCGGGTTTTTCAAGTGCACTGCGCCGATGCCTTCGCTGGTAATAGTGGCGAAAGCAACCTGCTTGTGTTCCTTAACCCGACCTAGATACGCGCGCATAAAAAGAAAAAGAAAAGCCGAGTTTTAAAGCTTACTCGGCCAGCACGATTTTCGGAAACTCGGGATAGCGCGTGACGTTTCCGCTGCGAATGCCCACTATGAAACGCGCGCCTTTCTGCTCGGCCAAGTCGATCAAACGCTGCGTGACAATGCCGTCCAGCACTACCGCAAACGCCGCGTTCGCCTCGCCGAGGGTTTTCATAATCTCGCGAATGGGCACTTCAGCAACCGTTTTGAGTGAAGGGTCGAGAACGCGCGCTTTCAACGAGCCTTCCAGTTCCGTCAGGATCTTCTTGATTTCCTCGGCTTTGGCATCTTCCTCGGCAGTCAAAATTTGCGCTTCTTGAGAAGGCACGCTTTGCGGTTCTGGCAAGCGCTCGACTTGAACCGGCGCCGGTCGTTCAAGACGCGGTTGCGCTTCCACGCGCCGTGATTCGAACGGACGTTGTTGCTGCATTGGACGCGAGGATGCTGCTCCCTCACGGCGCATTTGTTGCGCTACTGACGGCTGCGGGTTTTGAATAGGCACGCGCTTGACGTGCTCGAAGCCTTCGACTTGTTCTATCGGCACGCGCCTGCGAATGCACTTGATCAATTCCTTGCGCGAAAGCTCTTCCACTTCCATGCCGCTGGGAGCGCGCGCAACGTAATCGATGTCCGTCGCGTTTACAAGCTCGCGCAGGATAATGTCCCCGCCGCGGTCGCCGTCGAGAAAAACCGTAACTTCCTTCTTCTTGCCGAGTTGCGTAACGGTCTTGCCGACTTTCGCGCCGCCCACTGCAATGACGTTCTTGATGTTGTTTTTCAACAGGTTGATGACGTCAGCCCTGCCTTCAACCACAATGATTTCCTCGCTTGAGTCTATGGCGGGCCCTGCAGGCAAGCGGTCTTCGCCGTATTCCATGACGTCTGAAACTTTCGCGTCTTCACGCACCAGTTCGCTGAGTTCCTTGCTTTCCGGAAGCTCTTCGTTCATCAAGGTTTTCAAAAGCACTTTGGCCTTGTCCAACACTTGCTTTCGCTTTACGTTCCTACTGTCTTCAATGCGCACTATGTTAATGCGAGCGTCGCACGGGCCGACGCGATCAACTATTTCCAAGCTCGCTGCGAGAATGCTCGTCTCAACCATGTCCAAGCTCGACGGCATTAATATAGTTCCGTAAGTCTTCCCGCCGCGCACTTGCGACTCCACTTCAATGCGCCCGATGCGCCCGTTTTTCTGGAGCTCGCGCAAGTCCAAATCGTCGCCCAGCAATCCTTCGGTCTGGCCGAAAATAGCCCCTACAATGTCGGGCTTTTCAACCAGACCGTCGATCTCGTAATTCGATTTTATCAAATACTTTACAGCATCGATGTACGTTTTACCCATTTTCACTCATCTCCATTCCTTAACAACATCATTCAATTCGCTCAATTTCGAAACCAGTTCTTCCACAACGCGCAGCCCGAGCGCGACCCGCATTTTCTTCCAAAGCAAGTCGTCCGCAGAAATGCCTTCGAGCAAAAAACGCTCTTTGAAAAACCGCGTTTTGCGCCTTCCCTCGCCGTCGTAATCGAAAAGCAAAGCAACTTGCTTGTTTTTCGCAAGACGCGCTACTTTCGCCACTATGCTTTCCGTCTTTCCGCTGGCAGTCAAAACCACGCCTTGAAAACCGGCGTTCCGCAAAGCCCGCTCGTCTTTCTTTCCCTCAACCACGACCACGCTGTTTTCGAGGCTAGCCATAGTCTTGGCAAACAATTTTTTCCTTTCTAACGGCGTCATTCCGGCTTTTTCCTCGCTGCCAACCCCCTGTGACGAACGCGCCACCGCGAGAAAAAACAACTAACTCGAAAACGGCGTTTGACTGCAGCGCATACTGTTGACTGCGCAATCATGCCCTTGCGGGTCGGCGAGCCATCCGTACGCGTTGCACTAGTCCGTTTTTTGCTTTAGCGCGTTGCCCGGTCTCTTTCGACAATCAGGTCATACAAAGAAGGAGAGATTTGAACAATATCCGTTTCAGATATTATTCCCGAGACCCGACCGTCCTTCACAACCACAAGACGCTTAATCCGCTTTAATCCCATCACGCGCGCCGCTTCGCTCAAGTCGGCAGTAGGCGGGATAGTAACGAGCGGCTTGCTCGCCACGTCCTTCACCTTCAAGCCCATCTTGCGTTTTGCGACGCATTTTCTCACCAAATCAGCATCAGTGACCAGCGCGTAGATCTTGCCCTTCGTTCTTTTCACGAGCAAGGAACCCACGCTCTTCCTGGTCATCAATTCCGCGGCTTCGTAAACAGAAGCGTTTTCGTCTATGGTCACGAGGGACGTCTTCATACAATCTCCGACTTTGATCCCCGTCTCCATGATTACTATTAAATGCCGCCCGTCATATAAAAACCCGCTTTCCAAAATTCAGTCGCGCTTCAACGGAACTTTCTTCAAGGCTTCAGTCACTTTTCTGGAACCCAAAACCCCGTCGTAACCTTCGATTCTGGCAAGCGTGTCACGGGCATCCTCGCTAGGAATAATGTTTTCAAAGTCTTTCGGATGGGCGAATAAAAGAGAGACAGAACGTTTCGGTTTCGTGCCGTGAATTGCTTCGAAAAGCTTGTGTGCACGAGAACCCCTACGCAAGCTATAAATGCACAAGTGTTCGGGATTCAGTTGAGCATCAAAGCCGAAGCGGGAACCTTTGTAATTAACAACAATCCTGCCTGGTTCCATAAAGTCGCTAAAGCGCACTCTCAAATTGTATTTCCTGACTACTCTTGCGAGACCGTAACCTTTTTTTCCGAACGCTTGTTGAATCGCCCTAATCGGAATATTCCCTTCCCGAGGCCGGTCGTAATCTTCAAGTTCTCCCTTCAAATGCGCACGCAATTTTTTAAGCCGGGCGTGATTCCGCTTTACCAGCGCCACATACTCTGAAGGAACTAGCGTCATAGCGCCGTCGAGTACGTGTTGCGGAATTACGTCAATCGAAGGTAGAAGGGAATCTCGCCCTTCGGGCGCGAGTTTTTGAAATGCTTGGAAAACTCCCCTCATTACGCGAACAAGCCGCTCCATTTTCAAACCCCAACACAATACCGACAGTGGATTTTAAACAACCTGCGCTAATTGTTTCGCAATGGCTTACAACAAGGGAACCGCTTTCGAACGCCAGCTCAAGCACTTGCTCGAGGCGAAAGGTTTTTTTGTAGTTCGCGCAAGCGGTTCTGGTTGCGACGGCGTTTCGCCGGACTTGATTGCGCTTCACACAACCCGCAAGATCGCAATCGAATGCAAAGCGTGGAAAAACAACCTACATTTGGAAAAGCCGAAAGTCGAAACCCTACACCAGTGGGAGCAGACAACAGGAATGCCGGTTTTCATCGCTTGGAAATCACCCCGCAAAGAATGGCGCTTTTTTCCGCTGAGCGTTTTGAAGCAAACCGAACGCGGTTTTACTCTCGCGAAAGAAATGCTACCCATCGGAATGACGCTGGAAGAAGCGCTGAAATAAAGCGGTTAGAGCCATTGTTCTTGCCGTTCGAGAAACGCTTTAAGGCCTGGTTTGGCTTCGCGCAAGGCTAGTTTTAGAAGCCGTCTTTTCTCACGTGTTCCGGACTGCGGCGTAATACACTCAATCAAGCTAAGCAAGGTCGAGGCATTAGACTTGTCAGAGGCCAGTCTGACGCCGTCTAAATCCAAAGGAACCACAAAACTCTGGTTTTTAGAAACTACGGACAAATCCAATGCCGGGCGCAGGCCTTGGTTGGCAACCGCTACCCCTATTTTAATTAGCTTATCCATCGAAGAGCGCGAAAGGCTCGTCTCTGAAATTCTGTAAGGGACCTTTGAACCGCGTTTAGACGAACCAAACAATTGCGATACCACCACCCACGTGCCAGCAGGCACGTTGCTCACCGAGGCAGAATCGCGGTTGGTCAAACAATACAACCCCATCTTTGGCAGGTATGGAACTTTACCCACCCTAAGCAAGTCTATAGTTCGTTGCAGGCCGTCAGCTTGCTCTGGAGTAAGTTGGGAGTTATAAACTTTAATAGCAACCCGACGCCGCGTAATTCCTTGCTCAGTTTTGAAGTGAATCCTTCCAGTGTAAACCGTGCTATAATGACCAGAACCAATTTTCACTGGCTCGCCGGTCGCGGGGTGTTTTGCAAAAGAAAGCCTAAGCACGTCGCCTGCGTTAAACCACTGCACAGGCGCGGTTTTGCTCGGAATTTGCGCAGTTTGTTTTCGTTTGAAACGCCTTAAAACTGGCCACATTTCTAACTCCCTAATCAAAACAGCTTCAATTCTCCAGTCAATTCGTCAACTGCGTTGTCTTCAGCAGGCCCGATAGCAAGAGCGGTGAGCGAGCCTGCGGGAATCTGGGTTTTGCCCGCGTCGTGCACCAAAGCGCAAGGCAAACGCCTTTTTTTCGCGAGAGCATAAAGCGTCAAGAGCTCTTTTTCCGACTGCACTTTCAAAACTACTTTCATTGCGCCAGTTGAAAGCCATTTCGAACGCGTTTTCTCGCCGCACGACAAAAAAGCCTGCAGCGAAGCGTGGCTGGTTTGCGCTGCTGCCTTGCCTTTCCCCATTTTCAACGAAGAGTTCAAAACAATGGCTTGCTTCATCTTACGTATAAAAAGCGGGACAGGTTTTTATAGCCCGCGAGCGTTAAGACTAGGAAGGGGGGGCTAATGGTGATCCGCAAATGGCAGTAAAACGCTTAGTGCTTGATGTGCTGAAAACAAACGAGTTGTCGATAATCCAGTTGTCACGCGATTTGACTGCAGTCAAGGGCGTGGGCGGAGTCGACATCGTGGTCAAGGAAGTGGACCGCAAGGTCGAAAAAATACGCATTACGCTCGTCGGCAAAGACTTGCACTTCGACAAGATCAAGGAAGTTGTGGAAAGCAGCGGAGCCGTAATCCACAGCGTAGACCAGGTTTCCGCGGGCAAAATCATCGTTTGAACGCGTGTTGTTTTTCAGGTGAAAACGTAGCATGAGCTCGGGTTGGCAGTTGTTCAAGAAAAACATTCATTACTTGCGCAGTTCGGGAGTAACTGCGCTTGCGCGCAGGTATTTCGTGATGAATTCGTTCGACGGCGCGCTCACCACCATCGGCTTGCTTATGGGCGCTTTCGTCGGCGGGTTGCGCGAGCCGCACTCGGTTTTGGCAGTGAGCGTGAGCACTGCGATTGCCATCGGCTTGAGCGGAGCGTGGGGCGCGTTCCTCACCGAGAAAGCCGAGAGAAAGCGCGAGTTGAAGGAATGGGAGCATTTGCTATTGCGAAAGCTGGACAAGACCGACTTGGCTAGCGCACAGCGTTTTGCAGCTTATTACGTCGCTGCAATCGACGGGCTTTCCCCGCTCTTGACGTCACTTATTATCATCTCGCCGTTCGCTTTGCTTAATGCAAGTGCAGAGTCGCTTTACGTTTACTCGTTTGCATTAGGCGCGGTCGTGCTTTTCTCCCTCGGTCTTTTCTTGGGCCACTTGTCGAAAGAAAACAAGCTTGCTTTCGGAGTGAAAATGCTTTTGGCTGGAGTGGCAGCAAGCGCAATCAGCTTTCTCTTGCTTGGCGGAAAAATAGGGTGAGAAAATGAAGGCGCAAAAGAAAAAGGAGTGGGTTTGGGGCGGCTTTCCTTCTTTCAAAACGCTTTTTCCAAAGTTTTCCTTCAGCCCGGAAGTCGACTATTTCGAGACCGATGACGAGGCGGTTGTTACTATGGAACTGCCAGGAGTGCGCAAGGAAGACATTAAGCTTCGTGTGACCGAAAGCGGGTTGAACATCGGTTTGCAAGAGAAAACCGAGAAGGAAGACGAAAAGCAGGCGGAAGGTTTTTACTCGCACTACAAAATGTCGCGTTTTCAAGGCTGGCGCGAGTGGGTTTCGTTCTCTTCCGGGGTAGACGCTTCGCGCGCCAAAGCAACGTTCAAAAACGGGGTGTTGGAAGTGCGCGTGCCCAAGCTGGTCAAGTCTAAAGGACGGGAATTGAGAGTCGATTGATTTAGATTGAAAACTCGCGGCCGCCGAACGAACCTTCTTGAGCGCCCGAGTTGGCAGGCTTGACGTAAAAAACAGCCACCAGAATGAGCAGCGCCAGCAAAAGCTGGATGTTGTTCACCATCAAGCTATAGCCTAGCAACGTCGCTACTAGAACGCTGCTGACATTATGAAAATAGTCCGCCATTTTTACCACGCTAAACACGAAATGCCGGCTTGCGCAGTTCAGATGCTCGCAAAGCCTTGCTTTGCGGCATCCGCAAACGCTGTTGCATTTGCTTGGCCTCCTTGGGGTCACGTGAAACCGCAAGCCGGTTTCGCGTTTTGTTTTAATCCTAGGCCTGCAACGGAGCAAGCCTTCACCATATGCGATAGATATATTAATAAGAGTTAACCCGATTTTGCTTAACAAAATAAAGTTTTGGGGGCAAAAAATGAACAAAAGTAAAAAAGTTGAGAAAAAAACTATTAGTTTGGAATTGGACGACTTGGACCAGAATATCATTCGCGAACTGCGCGTTAACGGCCGCCAACGCTGGCGCGAGCTTGCAAAAAAAATGCGCGTTTCGCCGGTAACAATCATGAATCGCATTAATAGACTGGAAAAAACTGGTGTCATAAAGGGCTACACAGTAAATGTGGACTATAAAAAAATGGGTTTAGAACTAACAGGACTGATTGGAATAACTGTTCCTGGCACTAAATACGACGAAATAGCTGCTGAGCTGTTACGAATGCCAGAAATTATTGGATTATATGCCATAGATGGAGAGTTCGATCTAGTAGCCTTTTTCAAAACTAAGAATATGGATGAGTTCACTAAAATAGTTCAAGGGATATACAAGAAAGAACAAGTAAGGACTCAAACCCACTTTGCCGTTCCCCTCAAGGAGAATTATGAAAAAGTAGAAAGTACAACCGCATTAAAAACAACCTAACAATTTAAAGACAACGACTTCAAAAAGAATTCGTGAAACTGTTCGCGCCGCAGGGGAGGCTTGCGTTTTATCCAACAATTCGCAGTATTCTAAGACCGTCTGGCCGGAAAAGAAGGCTTCCGTCAGTTGACTACCTAGCACCAGAAACGACGTCACTTAATGAACTCGCGCAGGATGTAAAAAGGGTTCGTGGAGCGAGGATGTACGTATCTAGGCCTACAGAAGAGGACAAAAGGCTGATGGGAACGAGGAAACAACCGCAGGCAAAATTAATAATAACTAACCTAAATGCAGAGAACGAGTTGCGCATTAGAGTGAAGCATAGATTGAGGCTGCTTCCGCGAAAAGCGCGCTTACAAAGAGTGGAGGACGCAATAAAAATAAAGTTTGCAACAGACAAGGATTTTAGAGCGCTCGTAGGACTCGAAAAGATTTGTTTTGAAAAACACGAACGCGCGACTGAGAAGGTTTGGAAAGATCGCCTTGCTAGAGCAGATGTTTTGAAAGCGATTGACAAAAAAACAGGAGAGCTCGTAGGATTTATTGTTGGTAGCGTAAAGGTAGTTAGAGATGTAAACAGTCTGGTAAGAGACATCACAGAAGAAAAACAGGCAGGGCCATTTGGATATCACTACCAGCTTATAGACATGGGGGTGCTTCCACGATACCGTCTTCAGGGCGTTGGTGGGGCGCTCATCGAAAGAGGGGTAGAACTTGCCGCTACAAGAAAATCAACAAAGGTCTTTGGTTATGCGATTAACCCACAGAGCCACGCCCTGCTTGAAAAGAACGGTTTTGTGCTTGATGCTAAATATAACACCGTTGGCGACATATCGCCTCAAAAAAGAGTTTACGTTGCTAACCTGGCAACTGGAAAAAATGAGGACGTCTTGAAGAGACAACACAGAAAATGGTGGAAAGCACTGCAAAAACTGCTGGTAACGAAAGAGGTAAGCAAAGACATAAAAAATACCGTAGAGGGAATCAGAAAAAAATATCCAGAGGTTTTACGACTTAAAGGGGAGCGCCAGGCGGAAATAACTAAGCGGATAATTCATGACTACCTTCTTGCAGTTTTTGGTGAGGATAGTGTGAAAAGAAGTAAATATTTCCAAATTGGACAATATAAAAAACAATACGAAGACGCAATAGCAGAAGCGATAGAAAAATTTGAGAGTGAAAAACACCATGGAATTCACACCGGTTGACTTGATTCTAGAAGGTGAGGTTAGGGAAGGAAAGGTAGTTCGCGTGCGCGGCTGGATTCACCGCAAGCGGACGCAAGGAAACCTGATTTTCTTCAACATTCGTGACGCGAGCGGCGTGATGCAAGCCGCAATCAAGAAAAACGCGGTTACCGACAAGGAGTTTAAAGACGCGGAAAAAGCGCTTATTGAATCGGTCGTCGTTGTAAACGGAAGGGTGAAGAAAGACGAGAGAGCGCCAGGCGGTTATGAATTGGAAGCAACTGGCCTGGATGTGATGCATTTCTCCGAAATCTTTCCGATAAGCAAAGACCAAAGCCCCGAGTTTTTGCTTGACGTACGCCACTTGTGGCTTCGCTCTACGCACTTGACGAACGTAATGAAAGCACGGCACGAGATAATCAAAGGCTTGCGCGAGTTTTTCGACAAGCGCGGTTTTTACGAAGTCGCACCGCCAATGATAACCACGTCTGCATGCGAGGGCGGCAGCACTCTGTTCGAATTCGATTACTTCGGAAAAAAGGCGTACTTGACGCAAAGCGGGCAGCTTTACAACGAGGCGTTCATCACGGCTCTTGAAAAAGTTTTCATCCTTGCTCCGTCCTTTCGCGCAGAGAAGTCGCGCACTCTAAAGCACTTGACTGAATTCTGGCAGTTGGAGGAGGAAGCCGCATATTTCGACAACGATGACAACATGCGCCTTCAAGAGGAAATGCTCGAGAGCGCTTGCCAAAATCTAGCAAAGAGCGAAATCATTCAAAAGTTCGAAGGCCAGGCCGAAAAACTGAAGCACGTGAAAGCGCCGTTCCACCGCTTGTCTTACGACAAGGCAGTTGAAAAGCTCGGAATCGAGTGGGGAGAGGACCTCGGAACCGAGCACGAGCGCATTCTGACTGAAAATTTGAAAAAGCCATTGTTCGTGTGCGACTGGCCCAAGCAAAGCAAGCCGTTTTACATGGAAATCGCGGAAGACGGCGAGCACGTGAAAAACGCCGACGTTCTAGCGCCCGAGGGGCACGGCGAGCTCATCGGCGGTTCTGAACGCATCTGGGAGTTCGACAAGCTCTTGCAGCGCTTGAAAGAGCAAAACCTGAACGTCAAGGACTACGAGTGGTATCTTGATTTGCGGCGCTATGGCAGCGTTCCTCACAGCGGCTTCGGGTTGGGCATCGAACGCACTGTAAAGTGGATGCTCAACCTCGAGCACATTCGCGACGCCATTCCCTTCCCGAGAGTCATAAATAGGGCGTATCCGTAACGTTTTTCGTGACTTTGCTGGATAAGGTTTTGAGCTTCGTCTTTTCCCACACCATTTCAACCCAGCCTGGTTTCATTATCGAAAGTTTCGGAAGCCGCAAGTTGCGCAACGTATTCTTGAGCGAAACTGCAATGGCTGGGATAGAAAACGCGGTTTCCAAAGCAGGCGGCGATAAACTGCTCTATCAGACCGGCAAGGAAATCGGCTTTAACTACGCGAAAGCCATTCCGCTTCCGCACTTCGACTCTCCATTGCGCGGCGCTTTCTTGCGCGAAACAGTCCGTTTTCTCGAAGCCACTCTAGGCGAGTGCACTAATTATTCAGTAGATTGGAAAAGCAAGCGAGTTGAAATGTCTTTTCAAGATTTCGCAGTTTGCAGAAAAAACGGCAATGGCTTGTTTTTCATAGGCGCATTTACCGGATTGCTGGCATTCGTGTTTAACGACAAGACCATTGAAGGCATACAGACCACTTGCCGGGGGCGCGGCAGTTCTGAATGCCACGGTATTGCCATGCCTGCAAGCGCGTTCGGAAAAACCAAATTTATTTCGCATGCGAATTTTGGGGAAACTACCTTACCGCAGCAATACGACGCTTTCAATTCAATCATTCCTTTTGAACAGGAATACGGCTTGGAGGCCCTCGGGCAGGTTGGTCTGACAAAATATCAAACCAGCAAGTTTGAGGTGTTAGGAGAGCGTTTTATCCCGCTCGAAATTTCGTTCGAATTCGGCTTGGAAAAACGATTGAAAACCAGCGGGATGAACCTGGAAAAAACGGTTTATACGCCGTCGTTCAACGCGTTTCAGTCTTTTGGAAAACAAATTGCTGAAAAACGCAGAGGCGCTGCTTCAAATGCACTCGATTTTACTGCCAAGTTGTTAAGCGCGCTTGGTTGGGGATTGGTCCAGGTTCGTCCTGACAGCAGGCCGGGCTTTATTATTCGTGGTTTCCCGTGGACACAAGATTTAGAAACACTCAAAACCTCGCAGTATTTTATGGGCGCTATTGACGGGCTAGTGAGCGGTTTGAGTGGAAAGAAAGTCAAAAGCAAAATTGTTAATACCAGCAAGACTGAAGGACGATTGGATTTTGCAACGCTATTTTAGAAAACAATTGTTCCAATAAAAGCTAAAGGAGCCCACAAGAAATATTCGCCGTCTATTATGATGTCATAGAGGTAAAGTGGCGCTTTTTCGGATAGGGAAAAAATAAAGTAGTACCCATATAAGGTGATTAGATTCACAGCATTCGCTGCTGGCGGAAGCCAACCTTCAGACACTGAAACGAACAAAAACAAACCAGACAAAGTATTGAGCAAAAGCAAAAAGATTTTCGTATCTTCTATTCCCAACAAAACAGGCAAGGTGTTTATTCTATAGGCCCTGTCACCCCGAACGTCGCGAACATCGAAAGCAATAACGCCTATCAGCAGTCTGAGAAAAACGAAAACAAAAGAAGCTAATAACGAGGGTCCGACTGGTGCGGACAACCACACTACACACAATATTGGCGCTAAAGCCCAAATCGTTGTTGGAAAAAGGTTTTTCATTACGGGTATTTCTTTGACGCGGGAGTACTTGTGGGGAATCCATTTTGCACTGTAAGCAAGCACGCTTAGCGGAAAGATTGCAACGATGAAAAGGCCGTTAAAACCCTTGTAAAAGAAAGCTAGCACCATTACAGCTAGAATGAGCAGGACGTTGAACGCGAAGAAAGACTGGTTGTTGGAAAAAAAAGCCGACCTGCGCGGATGGTTGACTGTGTCTTCTTCCGCTTGTTCCATAAAGCGATTGATATTGTAAGAGCTCATGGTTATTAAAAAAACGACCAAAAGCAGTTCGAACGGAGCCATCATTCCCAGAAAAACCGAGATAGTGAAGACCACACCCACTGCGGCGAGGCCGATAATGACGTTACCGTAGACTAGCCAGTCCACGAGCGCGGATTTCAAGGTGCTCACTAACTTCTGAATTTTTTGACTGAGAGGCCGGTTTTGCCGAGTTCGAGCATGACCGGGTTGATTTCATGCTTGGTTCCCCTCATCTTGTGAATCGTAAGATTGCGAATGGTATCGCCGGCAAGCGAAATCTTTCCCAGAACAACAACCCCGTCGGACACGTACTCCTCCACACCGTATTTCGACATCGGGACTTGCCCGATCGAGCCGGTGAAAGAAGGGACTTCGGTAATCAAGAGGGTGGTCAAGCCGCTGCGCGCGAGCAAGTAACTGGTTTTCAACACAGCCCGCCGCGCGTCTTGGTCGCCGTCCATTTGAAGCCCCATGCTCGCGAGCGAATCAAGCACCAGACGCTTGGCTTTAATTCGCCTGGCTGTTCCGATGATTTCGAGCAAAATCTTGTCCAAATCCAATTGGCCGGGCATTATGGAGTTTTCCTCTTCAGAAGGCGCGCCTGCGCGCGCGCTCGAAGCGTCGATTAAAGCAAGTTTGTTGCCGTCTTCAAGCTCTTTCAAATCCCAGCCGAAGCGCAGCATGTCTTCGCGAAGCTTTTCAGGCTGTTCGTCGAAAGACACGAAAACACCCGGCTCGTCGTACTTCGAAACTCCCTTGACTATGAATTGCATTCCGAAAATGCTTTTGCACGTTCCGGTTGCGCCGCTCAACAAAACCATTCGCTTGCGTGGAAAACCGCCTTCTAACAAGTCGTCGAGACCGACAATGCCGGTGGGCACGCGATTGTCCATCAAGTAAGCATTAACACCCGAGCGTTTTAAAACACTACCCCCTCGGGAAGTACAAAAGCACTATTCCGTTTTTTCTTCCTGCCGTTCCTTCCACGCTGCCAAGCGTCGTTCGGAATCCAAGCGCAAAAGCTGGACCGCGTAATGCTGCAATATTGCCGATAGTTTGAGCGCATCCGAAGCTCCCAAGTAAACCGTGTTCTTCTCGAACTCTTGCAAGCGAAGCGAAATGTTTGAAGGCAAAGCCTTGCCGTCTTTCAACCGTCCTTCCCACACGCTCACGTCCAAACGTCCTTTTTCCGAGTAAGGAAAACGGAATTGCATGCTTTCCACAGGCGCGTTAGCCATACTACCACCCACCAGTTGCGTTGTCAGGCGCAAGTTCAACCGAAAACACTCTGGCAAAACAAGTTTTTAAAACAAGGCAGGCGTGCTTTCCAGTGCTTTTTGCTTTAGCCGTACAGTGGTGCGGCGGTCTAGGTCAAGCGTAAACGTCTATCAACCGGCTTTTGAGTTCTTCCTCAAGCGCAGGGTCTTTGCGGGCGCGTTCGACCAAAAGCTTGACCCACGCCGCGCGCCGTTTCTCGGGAATTTTGCGCGCTTGTTCAAGCGCTTTCAAGTGGTTTTGCAAAGCGCGGACGCGTTCGACCGGCAGAACTTTCTGCATTCGCAACTTTTCCATTTCGCGCGAGAAAACGCGGATGTTGTGCGCAATTATCTCTTCAACCATTTTTTCATCACGCCGAAAAACTCACGATTTTCTTGCAAGTACATTCAAGTTTGCCGCTGTAAGCGTTGCTTTTCGGAAGAACTGTCAAAACGATTTTCTTTCCTGTCAAGTAATCGCGCTTTAATTCGAAGGCAGTCGCAACATCGGTGTCGCCGCGCACTCCGAGCAGTTTTTTCGCGTCGTTGCCGAAGAAAACGCAGCGCACTGAATAATCGCCTTGAGTCAATTCAGTTGAAGCGAAGACAACCTCGCGCTTTTCCGAAGAATCGCACGAAGCGCATTTTTCGCCCTCAACGCGAGAGCCGCACGACTTGCACTTGAAGAAAGACTTGGCGTCAAAAACCTTCGAAAGCGTTGCGGAAACAGTAGCTTCCCTGTTTTCCTCGAGTTTTTCCAAAGGCGTTTCTTGCGTTTGGCGCGAAAGCGATTGAAGCGCATGGCCCTCAACGTGAAAAACGCGTCCTTGCCAGCCGCAGTGAATCTCTCCGTTTTTGAAATAAGCGCCTTCAACTTTCAAAACGTCGCCGTCCTTCAAACGAGCTCCGAGTTCTGCGTTGCGGTCCCACAATACCAAGCGCACTGAAGCGGTTTCGTCAGCCACGTCGAGATTCAAGACGAAAGATTTCTTGTCTTGGCGGCTGAATTCCCGCAGCTCGCCGGCGTTCGCTATTTTCGCAAAAAAGTCGAAATCGTTGTCGCCGTCTTTCAGTTCGGCGATGTGCTTGAGCGGCACTTTATTCTCGGGAATAAGCGAATTTTCGTTCGACACGACAATTTCAGTAAGCAACGACGAATGCAATTCAAGCGGCTGGATGCTTTTGACAGTCGCGTTCGCAATGCGCAGCAAGTCGTTGCGCTTGATTTTTCCTTTCTCAACCAAATCCACGTCGTCGTTCCACAACACGAGCGTGCCTCTAGCGGTTTCGTCGGCAATGAAAACGTTGCACACTTTGCCGGAGCGTTCGTTTTTCTTGAAGGTTTTGGGAGCGAAAATTTGCAAAGCGCGGACTAAAGCGCTTGCAGTATCGCCTTGCGACAATTGCGAAAGCGAAACAGGTCGAAACGCTTGCGCTACGCTTTCTGAAGGAACGCCGTGCTCTCTGGCGACGAGTTCAAGAGCGCCTTCTTCAGTAAGCAAGCCCGAGAAACGCGTTTGCCTTGCGTTTATTTCGCTTGAAAGCCATTCGCTCGACTTGCCAGTCTTGCCCAAAATTTTTTTCGACAACTCTTCAGCAGCCATTTTTACAAACCTAGACCGCCGCTCGCAAGCGGCTTACGCCCGCGCAATCGTTAAAAACTCGCGTCTTCTGTTTAATATACGCAGTCGAGTTTTAATTGCGTTAGGTGGTTTAGTCCATGACTGGATTTCGCGGCAGGGTGGAAAAGTATTACAAGGAAAAGCTTGCCGAGCAGGGCGCAATGCTTTTCTCGCTCATCGACCCGGACAAGTTTTACTTGGAGAAAGGAGCAAGCATAGCGAAGGCGAGTTACGAAAACAACGCAGACGTCATTCTAGTGGGCGGGAGCATCGGCGCGCAAGGCTCGCTGTTGGACGACACTATCAAAATGATTAAGGACGCTGCGCCCGGCCTGCCTGTGGTTTTGTATCCAGGCAACATCAGCGGAATCTCGCAGTTTGCGGACGCTATTTACTTCATGCACATGCTCAACTCGCGCGACGTTTACTGGCTTTCCACAGCACAAATTCAAGCTGCGCCGGTAATCAAGCGCATCGGCATTGAAGCTATCCCGACCACTTATTTGATTATCGAACCTGGAAGAACAGTTGGCTGGATTGGAAACGCCAACGTTGTGCCGCGAGAGCGCAGTGATTTGGCTGCTGCTTGCGCTTTGGCAGCTCGTTATACGGGCTCGCACGTTTTGATTACCGACGCTGGAAGCGGAGCTCCGGAACCAGCGCCTGTCGAGATGATTAGCGCAATTGCCGAGCAGTGCGAAGACGCGTTGCTTTACTTCAATGCGGGAGGCGTTAAAACCCCGCAGCAGGCGGCAGCGTGCATCAAGGCAGGAGCGCGAGGCATTCACGTGGGCAACGCTTTTGAAGAGCAAGCGAGCGCCGAGAAAATCAAGGCAATGGCTGCAGCGATTAGAGCTGAAGGAAAAAAGAGAGTTTAAACCAGGGCAACAATCTTTCTGCGAAACAATTTAAACGCCTGGCGCAGTGGGTTTAAACAAGGGTGGTTGCATGGTCAAGGCGTTGTTTGCAGTTTTAGGAATCTCTTTGCTTTTGTTCGGCTGCGTTCAGTTAACGGGAACTCAACCGAGCACGCCGCCTGCAGGGCTGGTTTGCAACAAACCCTACATCCTAGTCGGCGCGAGTTGTTGCTTGGATGCTAATGACAACAGCATTTGCGATTCGGACGAACGAGCTCCGACAGCTTCAACGCAACCTTCGCCCGGCCAATTGATTTGCACTGCAGACGCGCTTCAGTGTTCCGACGGTTCTTTCGTCAGTCGCGATGCGAACAACAATTGCAACTTCAAACCGTGCCCGAGCGTTGCACCTTCACCAACGCCTTCTACTCCAACACCGACCCCATCACCAACGCCAACCCCGGAAGCAACAGTAACACCCACGCCTTCGCCGACACCAAGCCCTTCACCTAGTCCGAGTCCATCACCCTCTCCAACTGCTTGCCCGTCAAGCGTTGTTTTGACTGCAATAACCAACAATTTGCAAACAAAAAGCACCGCCTGCTCGCAGATTAGAATCAACGTTTTGTGCGGCGTTTGCTCCACTTGCTGCAGTTCTCCGGGAGTGGCGAAAACCGAGTACGAACAATCAATAGACCCAGCTTGCTACCCGTGCGCAGCCGCCCACTACGGAGTCGCCCGAGCGCGCGATTACTACGGCTTCATGGGCACCTACGAGGGAAAGTGCGTTGAAAACTGCCCAGAGTTAGTTACCGCTTACAAAGCATTCTTGCAATACGGCGTCGACTATTCCTGCATCCTGCCGTCAGGCTGGAGCATTTGCGATGACGTTACATTAGACTGAAACGCATTCAAAAACATATGAAATTTAAAAATTAATCGGCAGTGTCAGACCGCGTTCTGTTTTGACCGTTCCACTGCCCGGGAAAACCGCACGCCAGAGTGCCGTTGCGCGATTCGCAAGTTCCGTTCGCGCTTCCGCCCGGGTTTTGCATTGCGCAAGAATCGCCTTGCGCTTTGTTTATGCACGCGTCAGCAGCAGCTTGCATTCGTTCTTCCATCATTTGCTGCCTTTGTTCGTCAGTGAGGTTGCTTGTGCCGAAGCCCGAGTGGTTGCCGCCCCGAAAAATTCCTGGGCCTTGCTGGTCTGCATTTGTGTCGCTCGACGTGCAACCCGAGAGGAAAAGCGCGCTTGCCGCTAGTAAGAAAAACGCGAGCCAAAAAAAGTTCGTTTCAAGCATTTTTTCACGCTCCGTCATTCGTAGCTCAGCGCTTCGACGGGCTGGAGGTGCGAAGCGTTTTGAGCAGGCACTACTCCCGAAACTATTCCCACAATTGCGGAAAAAACGATTCCCAAAAGAACGAGGTCGAGAGTTATGACGCTTGGAACTCCGGCGAAAACAAGCAGCCACGACAAGAGGAAGCCCAGCAATATTCCGATGGCGCCGCCCACCAGTCCGATTGCCGCGGATTCGAACAAAAACAACTCGAGCACTTCAGAGTCCTTCAAGCCGAGGGCTTTGAGGATTCCTATTTCCTTGATTCTCTCGAGCAAGCTCATGAACATCGTGTTCGCCACGCCAATGCCGCCTACTAACAACGAAATGGCGGCGATTCCGCCTAGAAAAAAGGAAAGTGTGGAAGTAACGTCGGCTACTGTGGATTCAATGAACGCAGCTGTCGTAATTGTGAAGTCCGGCTTGTCTGCAGTCACGCGGTGCAAAACCAACAGCGTTTCTTCGATTGAAGCAGCCACGTCGTCAGTATTGTAGCCGTCGAGAACAAGAACGAACAACTGGGAGGGGTTGGAAGAGTTTAAAATGGTTTTAGCGACAGTAACCGGCACGTAAATCGCGTTGTCTGAAACCACTTGCGAACCGCTGGACGCGTTCAGCAAGCCTACCACGCGGAATGAATACGCGTCATTAACGCGAATTTGGCGGTTCAGCAAGTCTTCTCCCTCAAAAATCCTCGAGTAAACGCCGTATCCCATTACGGCGTTAAACCGGTCGTTTGAATTCAAATTCCTGCCTGAGAATAGGGGCACGTTGCTCAACTCGTTGAATGCCGCCGGGTCGACTCCGACTATTTGCACTGAAGCCACTTCCTTTGCTCCCAAACTGATTTTCGCTTGCCCTTGGATTCTCGCGTCAACTTTCGAAACGCCTTCCACCCTCGCTACGTTCCGGCCGTCGTCGAACGACAGTTTCCCAGCGCCGCCTCTCGTGAACTCGCCGAAACTACGCGGTCCGCCGCCTGCAGGCTGCCCGCCGCCAAGGCCGGGAAAAGCAAACCCGGCTTGGCGCGTTGCTTGCGTGTTTCCAGGAGTAATTTGGATTACGTTGCTTCCGAGAGTGTTCATCCGCGAGCTGATTTGCGCGTTCACTCCGTTAGCCAAAGAAATCAGCGTAATGATTGAAGCCACGCCTATGACTATGCCCAGGATGGTAAGCCACGAGCGCAGCTTGCGCTTGCGCAGGCTGTTGTAAGAATACTCTGCAGCATCCAGCAGTTTCACTTGGATACCCGCTCTGCCGTTTTTTTCTTCCTCAGCTTAAACCACCAGTAGAGGATGCCGCTGGCGACAATCAACGCCGACAATCCCCACTGCAACCAACCGACGCCCAGGAAACCGCTGTCTTGGCCCGGACGGACGAAACGCTGCCCGCTGGTTGAAACGGCTTGCGGACCTTGAGCTCCGGCAGCAGTGCTATTCGCTTGCAAGGGAATCACTTGCTTCAACACGCTTTCTTGATTCAACGGGTCTTTGTACGAAACCAGCACTGTAATGGAAGGCGCGGACGCGCCGTCAGCAACGCGACCGCTCAAGACAAAATTCAACGCCATGGTGGTAGAGTCATCCAGATTCAACGTGCCTACGAACTTGTCACTAACGCCTGTAATGCGAACGCCATTGCCCGAAGCAGTTACGTATACCCCGCGCAAGGCAGTATCACCGACGTTCGCTATAGTCAGCGTCAGCAACGTGCTGCTCGAGCTTCCGGAGCCAAGGTCGCTGGTTACAAGCAGTTGCGAATTAGCTTGCACTTTCAAGCCGATGTTTTGCTGGATGGTGGGTTGGACGGCATTGTCCACGCTATACTGAATGTTTACTACGAGGGGGTAAAACCCTGGGGAAGCATCGGCTTGAATCCCGATTAAAAACGGAACTTCAACGGTTTTCCCAGCTTCAACCCGGTCTACATACCTGCGGTCGTACTCGAGCGGCGTAAAAGGGCTCGAAGTATTCAAGATTATTTTGACTACAACATCCTCAGCGTCCAGCACGCCGGTGTTGGTTAACTTTACCACTACAGGCGCGGCAGCTCCGGTGCGGACGGTTTCGTTGCCCTCGACTTCGGCAAAGAGCATGTCAATGACTGATGGCTCGTAGACTGTAATGGGAATGCGCACTACTTCCTGCTGCGGTATTGACGACGCTGAAGCATAAGCGTAAACGAAGTACGTGCCGGGTTTCGTTCCAGCCGACACGGTAAAATCGCGAGTGACGGTTTTTTTCTCTCCCGATATCACGCTGTCAAACGTCGTCGTTGAAGTAATGTCATCGAAAGGCGTTATCACCGTGACAACTACGTTCGAAACCCCGCCGGTTTTAGTCGTGTAAAGCGACATTTTCAAGTTGACCTCGTCACCGGGAAAAACCCGGTCCGGAATTTGAGTCACATCCACTATCCTGAAGTCGCTTTCCTGGCTGCTGCGAATTGCCGTGACGTTGAACGCCGCGCACGCCAGCGGCGAAAACAAAAACACAGCTGCGAAAAAAACCAAAACGCTCGTCAAAACATTTTTGCCGTTCATTTAGACACCACACTCCTCTTCGCCATTTTTACCTTTTTGTTTTCTATAGCCTCAATCGCTCCGTCCTTCAAGTGAATTATCCGCTGGGCGTACTCCGCCACCGACCTTTCGTGAGTGATGACGATGACCGTAACGCCTTTCTCAAGCCAAAGTTTTCGAACGAGTTGCATCATGCCCTCGCCGGCTTGGGAATCCAGATTGCCCGTAGGCTCGTCCAACAACAGCAATTGCGGTTCGTTGGCGAGAGCGCGCGCAACCGCAACGCGTTGTTTCTCGCCGCCGCTCAACTCGTTCGGCTTATGGTCAAGCCTTTCTCCCAAGCCGATTTGCTCAAGCAAGCGGGCAGCGCAAGCGTGACGGGATTTTTTGTCTTTTTCCGCTATGGTCATCGCAAGCTCCACGTTTTGAAGCGCCGTAAAAGTCGGCAGCAAATTGAACGCCTGAAAGACGAAACCGATCTTGTTGGCGCGCAACTCCGCCAGCTCGTCGGAATCAAGGTTGGACACTTTCACTCCGTTAATGGCAATACTGCCGCTCGTCGGCCTGTCGAGACAGCCTATCAAATGCAACAACGTGCTTTTTCCAGAGCCAGAAGCACCCATTATTGAAACAAACTCACCACGCGCTATGGACAAAGTCACGCCGTGCAAAACCCTAAGCTCCTGCTCTCCAAGAGCGTAATCTTTAACCACAGCATTCAGCTCCACCAGCGGCTTTTTCATAACAGTCTGCATATTCTCTTCACTTTACTGCCAAATATTCAAGTAATTGGAAAAAAACAAACCAAACAACTCCAGTTATAAAGACGAAATTGCCTATAATACTAACTTGAAATAAGTTGAAACAAGTAATAAGCTGAAATTGATGGGTGGTCGCCATGATTGAAATAAGGACTTTGCACCGTATGGGTTTGGCTTCGCTGGTTCTCGGCGGTTTTCTCATTTTGTCTTACGTTGCGCTCGCGTATTCGGTCGTGTGGCGCGGCGAAGTGCTGCCCGTATTGCCGCGCCAGCCTCTTCGCCCCGGAATGCAGTTGGACCCGGCTGCCGAACTTTTATCACCATACGCGGTATTGTGGCTGGCTATTGGAGGGGTGTTCATCGCCAACGGCCTCATCCTGTTGCGTTACACTAAAAGCCAGGAAGCCAAGCAGACGAAAGACTTCGTGATTTCAACCATGTTGACTGAAGAAGAAAAACAAGCGTTCGCCGCTTTGAAGGAAAAAAACGGCATAATGACGCAAAAGGAATTGTCTTCCTGCCTGGGCTTTTCGCCGGTGAAAGCCCACCGCGTTCTCCTGCGGCTTGAACAGAAGAAAGTCGTAAAATCGTTTCCTTTCGGCATGACGAAAAAAATAATTCTGGAAAAAATGGATGCGTAAGCCAATTGTTTTAAACGCGGTGGCAGTAATTCAACGCGATGCTGGCGGATTTCGTTTCGAAAGCGGTTTTGTCTCTCGCTATCGGCGGGCTTATCGGGCTTGAGCGCGAGCACGCGAAGCAAATAGTGGGAGTGAGAACGTTTGCGCTCACCTCGCTTTTGGGTTTCTTGCTGGCATTCCAGAAAAGCGAGTTGTTTACTGCGGTCGGCTTGGCAGGCGTGTTCGCGTTTTCCGCGCTTTATTATTATTTCAAGGCCAAGCGCGTGCCTGAAGGCTGGGGCGTGACGACGCCGTTGATGCTGCCCTTCGCTTTTTTGATGGGCGCGTTGGTTGGATACGACTACGCGCTGGAAGCAGGCATGCTTACTGTCGCCGCGGTGTTTTTGCTTGTTGAAAAAAGCAGTGTGCATGCGATTGCAAACCGCGTTTCCAAGCAGGAAGTCATCGACTTGCTGATTTTCGCGGTAATAGCTTTCATCATCTACCCGCAACTTCCCGTAGCGCCGATCGACTTTTTCAGCGTTAAAGTGGATTTGCATTTCTTCTGGACTGCGGTTGTTTTGATAACCGCAATCAGTTTCATTGCGCACGTTTTGCTGAAGTACGTCGGGCAAAAGGCGTTGCTTTACGCGACTTTCCTGGGAGGCGCGGTTTCCTCGCTTGCTACAGTAGCGCTTTTCAGCCGCAAAACCGGCGACCACAAGCTGCTTCGAATGGTTTTGCTTAACGCAACAGCCGGTTCCAGCGCAAGCGACATTACTTTCCTAGCGTTAATAGCGCCCGGCCTTTTGCTTGCTTCTTTACCGCTTAACGCCGTATTCCTGCTGGGATTGCTTGCAGCCGGATGTTACTACCTGCGCAAAAGCTCGCTTGCCGCAAAAGGCATGCGCTCAGACAGGGATCCGCTTTCCCTGCTGTTTATAATAGAACTTGCGGCAGCTATTTTCGCAGTCAACTTGCTGATGGGCTTCCTGGCAAAAGACACTGCCGGATTGTACGCAGGCGCTCTCCTCGGAGGATTGGCCAGCTCAACTGCTGTGTTCGCGTCAGTAGCGTATTTGTACAACACGCAAGCAATAGCGCCGCAAAGCGCGGTTGTAGCGCTGTTTCTCGCTATATTTTCTTCCCTTGCAGTAAAAACGCTGATTGCGGCCCGAAGCGCGGAGAAACGCATCGAAATAATCAAGCCGGCTGTTGTTGCGCTGGCATGCGCGAGCTTGGGTTTATACCTCAATCTTTTTATACGCTAAACCGTCAAAGTAATACTTGTCCGTAGTAACAAATAGTGGCTAATGTGAAGCGCATTTTACTCTTCCTGTTGTTCTCCGCAATCGCTCTTGCGCAACAAGTTTCGCTTGCGCCAGCTCAGGCAGAGCAAGAGGTTTGCCTGTGGGACACCGCTGTTTTTGCGCTTAACGCTTCTGGTCCTGACGGCGCCTACTTTTTTTCCCTTGAGGGAGACGCGAAATGGGGAACCGTAGTTCCGCACAGCGCTTCGCTAAAGAAATTCGAGAATGTTTTCGCTTACTTCACGCCCGGCTGTTTCGAAAAAACCGGAACGTACGGTTTTCAAGCAATCGCAGCATCTGCTTTCGGCAGGACGGTTTCCTTGCTTACGCTGATGGTAGTGCCTTGCATTTCAATATATTCGCAAGATGGGAAAACAGAAATAACGGGCGCAAACGCGAGCGTGGAAAAAGTCTGCCTTGGCGACAAGACAACGAAAAAAATCGTTTTGAAAAACAAAACCAAGACAATAGGAACCAAATACGCAGTCGAGTTGAAGGGCGACACTAGAGGCGTTGGCATTGCGAAGGAAACTTCAATTCCCGCAGGCGGCGAGACTGCCGTCGATTTGACTATCGACTCGAGGCAAGCAGGCGAGGGAAAGCACGCGGTTGAAATCGCTTTTACCGGAATTCACCCCGAAACGGGAAAGCAAACTGAAGACAAGGCAAGCGCAAGCTTCGCTTTCGACGTGCAATCCTGCGCCTCTGCCCAACTCGCGTTGAACCAGTCAGGCCAGCAATGCACCGATACGGAATCGCGCTTTCCGTTGAGCGTGAAAAACACGGGCAAAGACGCGCTTTTTTCAGCCCGTTTGGAAAACATGACTTTCGGCCGCTTGAGCGAAAACAAATTCCTTTTGAAAAGCGGCGAAACCAAGAATATAGAACTGATAGTGGATTTGGGAATCCAGCCAGCGCGTTATGTGCCGCGCATCGTGGTTTCTTCAGAATTCGACTCGTTTGAAATCTCTCCCGAGCTCGACTACAGAAAGTGCTGGGATGTTGCGTTGAACGGCCTGGGCGGCGAATTGTGCCAATGCGAAGACAAGGCATTCACGTTTGATGTAATCAACACGGGCGCTTTTGCCGATGCGTTCGATGTTTCCGTCAAGCAAGCGCCAGTTTGGTTCAAGCCCGAGTTTTTCAACCGCACGGTAGTCGAGCTGAAAAGCGGGCAGAAGAAAACTCTTGCGGCGGCGAGTTTCGACTGCAACGCGACAGTAGGCGCGCATACTGTGATGTTTGCCGCGATTTCGCAAAGCAAAAAGTCTTCGGACGACTTGGGCATCGAGCTCAACGTCCGGCCGAAAAGCGTTTGTTACGTTGCCGGTTTTGATGTTGACAACGTGCGCGTGAACGCAGGCGAGGAAAAACGCTTTTCTGTTAAAGTCAAAAACACGGGCATAATCGATAACGTTTATTCGTTGTTTCTAGAAGGCCCGCCTGAAGTCAGGCTAGAGCAGGACGTGCTTCAATTAAAACGCGGCGAAGAGCGGGACGTTTTTCTTTCAATAAAAGCGCCTGTTGAAAACGCGGGAAGGGAAGCGACTGTCCGCATTAAAGCGGTTTCGAAAGACGTGGTTTCGTTCAAAGACTTTAAAATCACAGTAGTAAAGCCTGGCGAAACGCCTGACGAAACCAAAGCGGAAATCAAGGCGGACGTTGCTTACGACGCGGGTGTTTTTGTCGTGAAAACAGAGGATGGCGCAATTGTTTCGTTCGTTTCCCCCGCTGGAAAGGCGGAAAACGTGACCACCGAAAACGGGGTTGCGAAATTCAAGGCAAACGAAACGGGCGGGTGGACCCTTCGCGTTTCCAAAGCTGGTTTTGAAACTTTGGAAATGAGGTTCGACGCGCAAAACATAAGCCCCTTAAGCGGACTTTTCACCGGCACTTCGCGCGCACCGCTCATCGCAATAATCCTGCTCGTCGCTCTTTTCGTAATAGTCTTTGCCTACATGGCGCTAGGCGGAAAGGAAAAAGAAAAAAAGGAAAAGAAAAAATAAAACGGAAAGTTATCCAGTCGGCAAGGTTGTCGGCGTTGCAGGCAGCTCGAATTCCGAGTCAGCAACCGAACCTATTTCTACGCTAGTAGCTGTTTTCGTGAACGAGCCGTCCGACGCTGACATATACAACGGCACCCCTTCAGTCGAGTAGCAGCTTTCGTACTCGCCGGTTATTCCCGCACCGGTAATGCCGAAGCAGGTTGCAACAATTCCGGCAATTGTCTTGCTTGGCTTTGGCGTGACGGTGTAGTCGCTCGGATTGGCTTGAAAACCCTTGTCTGTCGAAGGCGAGTAGGTTGTACCGAGGCACATTGTTTGGCCTGCGAAAGTGCAAGTGTACGCGCTGTTTCCAAGAACGTAAGTTGCGGTTTTCTGGCCTTGAACGGTCATTTCAGTCTTCATTTTCGTTCCCTTCACCGCTTCGGTTGATTCGAAGGTCATTGCCTGGCCTTGAGAAGTTGCAGAAGTAGTGTAATCAGCCTTGTACTGCACGGTCGATGCTTTTTGCATCATACCAGAAAAATCTCCGCCTGACGCTTGCACGGTCGCAGTTGCGGTAGCGGCTTGGGTTGCTGTAGCTTGCTGGGTCGCAGTTGCTTGCTGCGTAGCAGCACCCCCGCCGCCTGCTTGCGCAGTTGCTTGCGGCGTCGTCGTTGAAGTGCAGCCGAAAAGCAGAATTCCGACGCACAATATTGAAAACACTTTCACTAACTTATTCACTGGAGTCACCTCTGGTTTGACTAACAGAAGTTAAAAAGAAACGGTTGCTTAAATAGTTTTCAGGCTTTTTAAGAGAAAACTAAAATGATTTCAATTGATGGGAGTTTCGGTTCAGGCGGCGGGCAAATACTGCGAACAGCGCTAGCGTTAAGCTGCCTCACGCAAAAAGCATTTCAATTGAAAAACATTCGCGCAAACCGTCCCAACCCCGGCTTGCAAGCGCAACACTGCACTTGCGTTTCCGCTAGCCAAGAAATATGCGGCGCAAAAGTCGAGGGAAACGAAATCGGTTCGCAAAAGCTGGTTTTCCAGCCGAGCGAAGTTAAACCCGGAAACTATTCGTTCGAAGTGGGCACTGCAGGCAGCGTTTCGCTAGTTTTCCAAAGCATTTTTCTCCCGCTGGTTTTTGCCCAAAATTCTTCCACGCTCAAAATTACGGGCGGAACGCACGTCAAATGGGCGCCAGTTGTGGATTACGTCGAAAAAATCTTTCTGCACGCAGTCAACCCGCATTCCAACATTCGCATTTTGAAGCACGGTTTTTACCCGTCAGGCGGCGGAATCGTTGAAGCGGAAATAAAACCGGCAGAAATTCAAGCAATAAACAAAACCGAGCGCGGAGAATTGAAAAAAATAACTGGCGTTTCTGCAGTTGCAAACCTTCCCGCCGAGATTGCAAAGCGCCAAAAAACTTCCGCATTAAAAAAATTAGTTGGTTTTGACGTGAAGATTGCGGAGGAAACCGCAACCGCCTTGTCACCGGGCACGTTCGTTTTTCTTCGCGCGGAATACGAAAACGTTGTCGCGGGGTTTTCTTCGCTCGGAGAACGGGGCAAAAGCGCGGAAAAAGTCGGCGAGGAAGCCGCAGACGCTTTCCTTCGCTTTCACTCGTCAAACGCTTGCGTGGACGAGCATTTGGGCGACCAGTTGATTCCCTTCATGGCGCTTGCGCAAGGAAAAAGCGAAATGGCTGCTTTCCTCACGCGCCATCTTTTGACGAACGTCAAAACGTGCGAGCAATTTCTTGGCGTGAAGTTTGAAATCGAAGGCAATTCAAACGAAGTTGGACGCGTTGCTGTTGAAGGAACTGGCTTTAAATAATTTTCTTTCTTCTTATTTCTGGGTGGCAGTCCTTGAAGGAAATAACAGTCATCACTAAAGACCGCGCTGGCGTTCTTGCGGACGTGAGTGAAGCCCTTGGAAAGAACGGCATTAACATCGACTCGATTTCTCTTGAAACTTCGGAAAACAAAACAGCGGTAGTCCACATTTTCACCAAGCAGACTGTCGAAGCGCAAAAGATTCTCGCAAGCACGGGCTTCAAAGTGGTCGATTCGCACGTTCTGCTGGTTCGCATGCAAGACAAGCCCGGCGAGCTCGCGCGCGTAAGCAAGCTTTTGACAGACGCGGGCGTCGGCATTAGGGATATTTACATGCTCGACAAGCAAAAAAACGAAAAGATTCTCGCGCTCAAAACGAGCGGCAACGCGAAAGCCAAGAAAGCAATTGCCGACTACTTGGCTTAGGCGGGCTGCAAGCAACCGTTAATAAAAACCTCTTGCGCAAATTCGTTCATGACTATCGAAAGACTACTTGATCATATTAAGACTAACACGACTCCTGAAGCCTACAGGCTGCGGGAGTTGATCACAGAGCACAAGCCAACCAAAATACCGCACTTGGACGCGGTAATGGATGGGTTGAAAAGCGGGTTGAGGGCTAAAGGCAGTGAAGCCGCGCTGGATGGGAACACGCTAAGGTTTTACAAAGACCTCAAGAAAGAGCTCGGCATTTAGAAAAAAAACGCGAAGGGACTTCAGCTTAACAGTGCTAGTATGGGGTCGCCGACCAGCAAGCACAACAACAATCCCGCCAGAACGTAAGGCCCGAAGCGCGGCAAAACCTTGCAAACGGGAAACAGGCGCATTTTTTCTTTCTTTTCAATCGCTTTCAACTTCTCGACTTCGCTTTTAGTCAACACTTTCTGCAAACCATATTTCTTCACGAGTTTTTCGGGCATTTTGTCAACTGCGAGAATATCCTCGTCTTCGATTTGCGAGAGTTTAATGCGCTGAACGACCACGCAATCCATTATCTCGCGTTTGAAAACAACGAGAAAAACAGCTGAAGCGCCAAGCAGCAGGAAAAACAAGGTCTGAAGTAGGTTGAACGCGAGGTAAAACAACAGCGCAGAAAAACCCGCGAGAGAAAGAAAGCTGGTCAAAACCAGTTTTTCTCGCAAGTGTTTTTGCGTCCACAAGCTTCTTGCGTAAAGCAACCACGCGCTTCCCAAAACCGCGAAGTAACTCGAAGCGAGGAAAACGCTGAGAATGAACGGGTACTGAAAGAATTTGAAAAGCGGCGGGAGGAAAGGCGAAGCAAGCGAAAGCGGGTAGACTGGCAAGAGCAAGTGCAGCCCCAAAAGCAATAGGACGTCACCGCCTCCAAACTGTCCTGTCCTGTAAGCAAGAAAGCCGATGAGCGCGATTGCGAGCGCAAGAGCGCCGACCCAAAACAGGAAATTCAAATCGAAAGTCAAAACGTTCAGCAAAATTCCTGCTGCAATCATGCCGAGCGTAATCTTGTCGTCAATGAAACTCGTCTTGTGGTCTTGCCAAGCGGCCAAACCAGTCGCTCCAAGCGCGATTGCAACGCGCAACAACTCGAAATTCATTTTTTTACCTTCCGAAACCGCCGGGAAGCATTTTGCCGAGTTTTTTCATCAAGCCGCGGTTGCCTTTCAGTTGTTTCATCATTTTCTGGCTGCGCTCGAAGTTTTGCACCAGCTCGCGCACTTCATCCGCTTTGATTCCCGCGCCTTGCGCAACTCGCTCTTGGCGTTCCTTGCTCTTCATCAAGTCGGGATTTTTTCTTTCGGCGGGAGTCATGCTCAAGACCGCGTTTTCGAACGCTTTCATCTTTCCTTCGCTCTTGACGATCATTTCTTCAGGCACGTCGTAAACGCCGAACATTTGCATCACGCTTTTCAAAGGCCCCATTTTGCGCATTGCCTTCATTTGAGCGAGAAAAGTTTCAAAGTCAAGTTTGCCTTCTTCCATCGCCTTCTGAAGCGCTTCCTCCTGGGAAACTTCCTTCGCTTTCTCAAGCAAAGCAGCCAAATCCGGAAAACCAACCAGTTGGGCAACAAAATGAGTGGGGTCGAACACTTGCAAATCAGCCGGCTTTTCGCCTGTTCCGATGAACGCAACTCTGCCGCCTGAAACAGCCACGCTTGAAAGCGCGCCGCCTCCTTTTCCAGAGCCGTCCATTTTCGTGATTATAACGCCGGTTATTCCGACCGCATCATCAAACTGTTTGGCTTGCTTGCCGGCAACTTGCCCCAAGTCCGCGCTCACCACGAGAAACTTTTCGCTCGGCTTGAAAGCGTTTGAAACGCGCTTCAACTCGTCAACAAGTTGCTCGTCGAACGCACTTCGTCCTGCAGAATCGAAAATCAAAACGTCGTAGTGAGCTTCTTGAATGAGTGACGCAATTGCTATTTTCTCTGCATTCTTCTCTCCCGGAAACCCGAAAAAACCGCATTTGACCTGCTCGCTCAATTGCTTCAACTGGTCGAACGCTGCAGGCCGGTGCACGTCGCCAGCAATCATGCACACTTTCAAACCCTTGCCTTGATAGAATTTGGCGAGTTTGGAAATGGAAGTTGTTTTTCCCGAGCCGTACAAGCCGAGCAGTAGAATGCGCTGTTTTCCAAGCGAAGGTTCGAACTTTCCGCCCAAAATCGACTGCAACTCTTCGTAAACAACGCGCACGACGTGCTCTCTCAAAGAAAGGCCGGGCACGAGCTTTTCCTTCAGCGCGCGTTCCTCGATTTTTTTCGTGAGGTCGAAAACAAGCCGCACGTTAACGTCGTTGCTTATCAAAACGCGCTGCAGTTCCTTGACTAGGTCTTTAACCGCCTTTTCGTCGACTACAGCCGCGCCGGTTATTTTCGCCAGCGCCTTGCGAATGCCCGCCCCCAAGTCCATAGAAAAATATTGTGCCTATTGGAGCTTAAAATGCCAGTTACCCCGCGCGACAATAGACTCAGATAAGTAACGTTCTTTGGCGATCGACCGCATTGAGCAAACCGCAAAGTTTGCGAGAGATGTGGTTTGCAACTCTCGCAGTTGCGAACTGCTCAACCTTTCTTTAGAAAGGGGCGGGCTCAGACTTCGGTGGTGGTTTCGCGCTTGACTGCAGCGGCTTTTTGCTGCACCCCGCCTTCAGAGATATCGGTGTAAAAGCGCTCGTAGTATTTCTCCATGAATTTGTTCACGTCCACTTGGCTGTGCACGCCCTTGCCCATCAAATACTCGATAATGCGCTGGCGGTCGTCAACCTCGGCTTTCACTTCGTTTTTCGTCAAGTGCGTCATGCGTGCGAGCTTTTCGATGGCTTCGCTCGAAAACTTGCTGCGTTCCATCTCGTCGTTCTCGGGATTCCAGGAAAACACGGGGTTCAACGCAATCGCGTCTTCGGGACGCGATATTTCGCTTATTTGCGTAATCCTGCGTATCAAGCCGTGGTAGCGGTCGTACACCCTGTGTTGAATGAGAACGATGTCCGCCAGGGGAATCATCGAGCGCGGCACGTTCATGGGGTCGGTTTCCAAACGCTTTATCGCGTCGTGGTCGTTGTTCGCGTGAAGAGTGCCCATAACCCCGCGGTGGCCTGTGTTCATCGCGGTGAAAAGCGTGGTCGCCTCCTCGCCGCGAATGTCTCCGACCATGATGCGGTCGGGCCTCATGCTCAAGCAGTTTCTCAACAAATCGTGCGAATCGATTTTGTTTGAGGACACCATTTGAATCCAGTCTTCACGCTCGAAAAAATTGAGTTCGGGCGTTTCTTCTATAGTCACTATGCGGTCGGACGGCGGGATGAACGAGCTCAGCGCGTTGAGCGTGGTTGTTTTTCCTGCGGCAGTCCCGCCCGCGATGATGAGGTTCAACGGGTAGAAAATCAACCCTTCGACAGCCACCCACAAGTAAGCCGCCATCTCGGGAGTGAGCGTGTGCTTGTCGATCAAATCAATCACGCTGAAAGGCCTTTTCGTGAACTTCCGGACCGTGATGCTCGGCTTGTTCACCAACGGGGGCACTACGATGTTGGCGCGGCTGCCGTCCGCCAAGCGCACGTCGGCATAGCCTTCCGACGGGTCGAAACCCATTTGCGCAATCAACGCGCTCAACAACTCAGGGTTTTTGAACCTCAAGTCGGTCTTGCAAATTCCGTGCTTGCGGTGGTAAACGAAAACCTGTTCGGGCCCGTTGACCATTATTTCTTCCAGCTCGTCATCGTCGAACAACGGCTGGAGCAGGATGTAGCTGCGCGTTTCGTTGAGAATGTAATGCGCTACTTTGTCCGGCTCGGGAACAAACTGCAGCAGGCTTGCAAGCTCTCTCAACACTGCTGTTTTTTCCTTGACGGGCAAAGGCTTGTTTTCAGCCAGCACGTCAAGCGAATCGAGAAAATTCTGCACTTCGCTCGCGGAAGCTGATGGAAAACGCGAGCAAAAGCTCTCCACGCTCCTCTTTCTGCGGATGAGGGAAATGAAGAACGACGCGGCTTCCTGCTGTTCAGGCCCCAACTGGATTTTTTCCGCGCGGTATTGGGAAAACGGATATCCCTTGATTATTTCAGCCATAAAATCGCTAAGCAGGCGAGACTTAAAAAGAAAGCGCCTAATCAACTTGTGAAAGAAGCCGAACGCTTGCGAAAAATAAGGCGGTTGAAACAACTGGTTTTGCTTAAGGTAAGCCCCAATGCAAGCGAAGCGTGGGCGGAAAAAAAGTTCGCCGGGCGCGTCGTAAACGGATTGCAAACCGCCCTGCCTCGCGCGAGAGTGACTTTCGTAGGGTCGGCAGCGCGCGACACGGGCTTGAAGGGCGACAACGACATCGACGTTTTCGCAGCGTGGCCGCGCGAAATGCGCGAGGAAGAAATCGTGCGCAAGACTTTCGAAGCAGCTCGAAAAACCCTGCGCGCAAAATGGGAAACCCACTATGCAGAACATCCTTACCTGCAAGCGCGCGTCGGAAAATACAAGGTCGAAGTCATCCCGTGCTTCAGCATAGCTCCTCACGAGGGCATTAAAAGCGCGGTTGACCGCTCGCCTTTGCACATGGCGTTCCTGCAGGAAAGGCTTTCTTCGGAACAGCGCAAGGACGTTCGCGTGCTCAAGCAGTTTTTGAAAAACGCGGGGCTTTACGGCGCCGAGCTTGCGATTCAGGGCTTCAGCGGCTTGCTTTGCGAATACTTGATTTTGAACTACAGGACGTTCGAAAACCTCGCGGAAAACGCTGCGCAATGGAAGCCGCCGGTAGTCATCCGGTTCGACCCTGCCGATTCCGAAAACAAAAAATTCGACGCTCCCCTCGTTTTAATCGATGCTGTAGACCGCAACCGCAACGTAGCTGCGGTGGTGAGTGAAACGAACGTGCATCGTTTCATCTCGCTGTGCCGCGCCTTTCTTAAAGCGCCGTCGGAAAAATTCTTTTTCTTCGCGAGAAAAAGCGTGTCGAAAAGCGTTTTGCTCAAGAAAATGCGCGAACGCAAAACGCATTTCGTTCTGATTGACGTCAAGGCGCCCGCAGTGGTGGAAGACATTCTGGTTCCGCAATTGCGGCGCACGCAGAAAACGCTCGAACGCCACTTGCAACTGGCGGGATTCGTTGTTTTCGGCAGTCAGTCTTTCTGCGCGAACGCAAAATGCTTCATTCTCTTCGAGTTGCTGAGCGAAAAAACACCTACGCTGAAAAAAGAGGGCGGCCCTCCAGCGTGGAACGAAAAAGCGGTAAACCAGTTTTTGAAAGCGCGCACTCGCGTTGCACGCGGCCCGTTCGTCGACGGCGCGCGCGTAGCGGTCGAAACGATTGCCGAACCGCTTTCGCCAAAGGAATTTTTCCGAAAGGCTTTCGCGAAACCCGGCAAAATAGGGGTCGCTTCGTTTTTCGCCAAACCCGTTCGCAAAGCGCGCGTGCTTGAAAACGAAAAGGTTCTGCAGAAACAAGCGCTTGGCGGGATTGCGGATTACTTGCTGAAACGCGAGTTTTGGTGGTGACGCGCGATGCCGCGAGCGCAACGTTTTTTGGCCGACGCGATGCTCGGCAAGCTCGTCAAATGGCTTCGTTTGAGCGGAGCGGAAGTCGAATATTCCAGGGAAGGGAATGACGAAACGCTGATAAAACGCGCTTTGCGCTACAACCTCGTTTTGCTGACGCGCGACGAAGCGCTCGCTCAAAAGGCAAGCGGCTACGCGCGCACGGTTTTAATCAAAAGCAACGCGCCTGAAGAGCAGTTGAAGCAAGTTGCGAAAGAATTGAAAATAAAACTGAAGCCGAGCGAAACCCTTTGCGCGCATTGCGGCGCGCAGTTGAAGCGAATTGCTAAAAAACAAGTTGAAGGTAAAATGTTTCCGCGCGTTTTCCGCTCGCACCGCGTTTTTTGGAAATGCGGCGGCTGCGGGCAAGTGTATTGGAAGGGCAGCCACTGGCGAGGCATTATCAGCGTTTTGAAAAGGGCGAAGCGAAAATGAAGCAGGTTGTTTTTCTCGTGAGGCACGCGAAATTCCGCAACCCGCGGCATATTTACTACGGCCGCCTGCCAGGATTTCCGCTTTCGAAAGCCGGAGAAAAGCAAGCTGCTTGGCTGGGCAAACGCTTTGCAACGAAAGGCATTCAAGCGGTTTTTTCCAGTCCGTTGCTGCGCACCAAGCAAACTGCGGGAGCGATTGCGGAAAAAACGCGCGCGTCGTTGTTTTTCGACCGGCGTTTGATAGAGCGGGGGCTTGCGGTTCAGGGTAAGACGCAAGCGCAAGCGCGCGCGTTGAAAAAACAAGGCGTGAGCGTGTGGGAAGAGCCGCCCAAACGCGTTGCAAGCAGAATGAAGCGCTTTTTGCGCAAGATTTTCAAGCGCAAGCTCGAACGCGTTGTGGTAGTATCGCACGAAGACCCAATCAGCTTTCTCGTGCTTTCCCTCGAGCGAAAGCCTTTCGACCGCGCGCTTTTCCCGCCTGAACGCGCGTCGGTCACGCGACTGGCGTTCGAAAACAAGCGCTTGAAAAGCAGGGCGTATTTCGCGCCACAGCACTTTAAATAGAGAATGGCGTTAGGTTTAAACTGCTATTTTTGAAGGTGAAGAAAACGACTGGCAAGCACAAGGTTATAGTTTACAGCACGAAAGCCTGCCCGTATTGCGTGATGGCTAAGGAGTTTTTGAAGCAAAACGGCGTCGAATTCAAGGACGTGGACGTTGGTGCTGACGCTAAAGCAGCGCAGGAAATGATTGGGAAAAGCGGTCAGGTGGGCGTCCCTGTGATAGATGTTGACGGAAAAATAATCGTGGGTTTCGACCGGCCTGCAATCAAACAGGCGTTGGGCTTGAATTAACGAAAGATTAAAAACAAACGATAGCCGTATTTTTTAACTGTTTATTCTGGAATGGGGGTTGAGTTTTAATGGCTGAACATGAACAGCGTGGAGAGTATCACGGCAAGACGGAACCAAAGCAAAAAATACAGTTGCCTGCAATCATAGCTGCAGTCGCAATAGTTTGCCTGCTCGCAGGCTATTTCGTTGCGGTTTGGACTCAACCGAAAGCAGAAGCCACGACAACTCCATCAACCGGTTTGAACACGCAGCAATTGCGCTCTACCGTGGCGAAGTATTTGAACGACATTATCTCTCTTCAGGGCGGCGAGGGAATTGCTGTTGAAGCTGTGAACGCCACTCTTCAAAACGGCATGTACGCGGTCGGCTTTAACCTGAAGAAAGACGGCAACACGCTTCAAAACAGCCAGGTCTTCGTTTCGCCTGACGGAAAGCAATTGTTTCTTAGCATGCCGCTCGACTTGACTAAAGAGCTTCCCGAACCCAGCCCAGAGCCTGTTGTTGAAATGAAGAAGAGCGACAAGCCGGTTGTGGAAATGTTCGTCATGAGCTTCTGCCCGTACGGCCAGCAGGCTGAAGCTGGAATAGGGCCGGCAGTTAAAGCGTTGGGCAACATCACTTTCGAACCGCATTTCGTAATTTACGACAAGACTTATTGCGAAAACACGGTCGCTCAGGGCTATTACAAAACTGTTGAAGAGTGCGGCGCGGACACGTGCTTCATTGACAACGCAACCGGCGGTTGGTATTGCACCATGCACGGCACAGGCGAGTTGAATGAAGACGTGCGGCAAATGTGCATTCGAAAATACCAGCCAGAAACATGGTGGGCGTACGTAGAGAAAATAAACACGAACAGCAAGGTTAACTCGAGCACGGTAGACGCGCTTTGGAAAGGCATTGCCCAAGCAACTGGAATCAACACCATTAAAATCGAAAAGTGCCTTAACGAGGAACGTCTTGCAATACTGCAAAACGAACAACAACTCGATGCTGAAAAAGACGCGCAAGGCTCGCCCACGATTTTAGTGAACGGCGCGCCTTACGAAGGCGGCCGCAGTCCTGAAAACTTCAAAACGGCTTTCTGCAGCGCGTACAACACGCCTCCGGAAGCATGCAACCAAACCCTCTCTTCGACAGCCAGCGCAGCAGGCGGCAGTTGCGGTTGAAAACAACCGCATCTTTTTCTTTTTTTATTTGTAAAGCTAGCGAGCGCTCGTGCGTCGAGTCTAAACGTTGAAAAACAACCGCGCGGATAAGAAAGTATGCCAGCGCGACGAATGACCAAAGAGCTCAGCAAACGCCAAGTCGGCGAAGTGCTTGGCCAACTTCGCAACCTTGCGTTCCAATCGGAGTTCGCCGCGAAAAACCCGTTCGTTCGAAAAATCTTTTCGCAAGAGCCGCCCACAAAAGTCGGGCGCGATATTGCAAAATTGCTTGAAGCGCACGCGACCGGCCCGGCTAACGACGAGGAAGTCACGGTTTTCCTGCTTCGCAACTTGTTCGGCTTGACGCAAGAACAAACCGGCAGTGTTTTGAAGTCGAACAAAAGCGCAATCAATTCCATCGAACGCAGGCCTGCAAGCCGCCATTTGCAAAAAAACTACCCGAAGATAGTCAAGCATAGTGAAAAAATGACGGGCGGAATACGACACGCCAGGCTAGCCGCTTTGTTGAATGAAGGAAAAACGCGCGGTCTGCCTGAAACTGACATGTTGTTGGATGCCGCGAAAAGAAAAGAGTATTACGGCCACGGCAGCAGGGACGCATACCTGCGTTTTGTCGCCAAACTTCATGAGCTAGAGCCCGCCAGCATTGAAAAGAACCGCCGAAAGCATACGGATTACAAAATCAAGTTGAAAATAGCCGATTTTATTCGACGCGGTCTTGCAAACGACCATCCGCTTTACGACGTGTTAAATCGCTTGGCTGCAGACAGGAAATACTTTGGCTGCGGGAGTTTCCCCGCGTTGAGGCTTGCGGTTGCCGAACAATACGGTTTGCTTGCTAAAGCGAGGCGTGCGGGCGAGCATTACTCTGACGACGAGCTTCAAAAACGCATTGCCGTTCTTCTCAAGCTGGGAAAAGGCGAGCGCGCGCTAACCAGCTTCAAAAGGACGGTTAAAAAACGCGGTTTGCTAGGCTCGGAAGGTTGGGCTGGCTTCAAAAAGCGGATTTTGCTAAACTACACGTTTTGGACTGTCGACAAGGCCGGCTGGTTTAGAATAATGACTCCCGCGGAAGCAATCGAGCGCGCCGGAGCAATCGCAGAATCGTATGGCATCGGCGCGCCTGGAAAAGGACGTGAAATCAAGGAACAAGAACTGAAACATACGAAATTCGTTTTGACGCCTGAACAGCAAGCGCAGGTGACAGCCGCACAGGATGAAGCGTGGTTCAATAGCATTGTCAACTCCAACAAACACAAAAACTGGATGTCGGCACCGAACGTTATTGAAGACGCCGCGATGGACGGTTTGATTCACGCGGTAGCGAACTTCAATCCGTCTATGGGTGTTAAACTCTCTACGTTTGCATCGCATCGAATTCAAGGCGAAATAAAAGACCGCTTAGAGAAGGAACGGAAAAAGTATTTCGGCAGTTTGGAAGCGCATTTCGAGCGGGGCGGCCAGTTGCCCGCAGAGTCGCCTGCATCACGAACAATGCAAAGGGCGAGAGAGGAAGAACGCGACGCGAAACATGAAATCACAAGCGGCTTGCTTTCTTTGCACGCGCAAGGCAGGCTGTCTGCCGATGAGTTGAGTTTGATTTTGTTTCGCGCAAGCGGAATGAAACACCAACACGTTATTCAAGAGCTTGGTTTGAACGTAGGCGAAAGCCGGGCGCACCAGCTTCACAAGCGCGCGCTTGACAAGGCCATTTCGCTGCTCGGCATTGAAGTCAAGCGCGACTGAAAACAAGCAAAGCGTTTAACTACGTTTTAAGTTAATTTTTCGGTGGGAAAAATGAAATTGTTTATTGCTTCGGATCATGCGGGTTTTAAATTGAAGAACAACATTCGAAAACGCTTGAAGAAAGAAATGCTCGCAAAGCAGAGCTTTGCGGCACCAGCAAATCTGCCGATTTGCGCGGACATCGAGTTCGAGGATTTGGGCGTTTTTTCGGACGCCGAGAAAGTGGATTTCCCAGATTACGCCTTCTCATTGGGCAAGAAAGTGGTTGCTGAAAACACTCGTGGGGTTTTGGTGTGTGGAACCGGCGCTGGAATGTGCATTGCAGCAAACAAAGTCAAGGGCGTGCGCGCGGTTCTCGTTTATAGCGAACGGGAGGCCGCAGACGCGATGGTGCACAACAACGCCAATGTCTTGTGCTTCAACGGCTATCGCACAAAGCCGGGAAAAGCCATGAAAATGATTCACGCTTGGTTAAACGCGCAATTCGACGCGAGCGAACGGCGCTTGCGCAGATTGCAGAAAATCAGTGATTTTGAAAATGACAGAGCTTAGCGGTTCTTTGTTGGCTGCGGATTTCGCGAGGATTCAGCCGGAGGTTTCGCGGTTAGAAAAATTCGTGGATTCGTGGCATGTTGATGTGATGGACGGAAAGTTCGTGCCTAACAACACGCTCGGCAAGTTTCCGCCGGAGTTTGTAAAGCGCTTGAAAACGAAAAAACCGCGAGACGTGCATTTGATGGTGGAAAACCCTTCGAAGTATTTCGAGGCTTACGCGTTGGCGGGCTGCCGTTCGATAACCTTTCATTGCGAAGCGAGATGCAATTTCGTCAAAGCAATAGACGCGATTCACGACCTTGGAGTTAAAGCCGGAGTTTCGCTCAAGCCGAAAACGCCTGTTTCGAAAATAGAAAAGATATTGCCGCTTGTCGACATTGTTTTGGTAATGTCCGTAGAGCCTGGCTTCGGAGGACAGTCGTTCATACCTTCCGCGTTAGATAAAATAAGCGAACTTCGCCGCAAGGACGCGGGCGACATTGCTGTTGACGGCGGAATCAACGAAATCACCGGAAAGCAATGTGCAGAAGCAGGCGCTAACATCCTAATCGCGGGAAACGCTTTGTTTAAAGCGCGAGACGCCGAAAAGTTTGCTGCTGCGCTCAAACAATAATTTTCACACGTGCTTCACACTCGCAAAGCATTTTAAATCTGGGGGGCAACTTCTACGTAAGTCGATTGAAATGGTTGTGTTGCAAAAGACTACCGATGTGCGCAAGCTCGCGTTGATAGCAAACGACTTGCGAGTGGATATAATCAAAATGCTTGCTGAAGCAGGCAGCGGGCATTCTGCAGGCCCGTTTGGGTTGGCCGACATTTTCGCTTGCTTGTATTTCGGCGTGTTGAATCACGACCCGCAAAACACTTCTTGGGACGGGCGCGACAGGCTGGTTTTAAGCCCGGGCCACTGCGCTCCTGTACGCTACGCAGCAATGGCTGAGGCTGGTTTCTTTCCGAAAGACGAATTGAAAACTCTTCGAAAGCTCGGCTCGCGTTTGCAAGGCCACGTTGACAGGATTTGGCTGCCAGGCTTGGAAAACACGGCAGGCTCGTTGGGCCAAGGAACCGGAATTGCGGCGGGAATGGCGCTCGCTGCGAAGAAGGACGGCAAGAATCACAGCGTTTTCGTGTGCGTGAGTGACGGCGAGTGCGACGAAGGCAGCACGTGGGAAGCCGCCATGTTCGCCGCTCATTACAAGCTCGACAATTTGATTGCTTTCGTCGACCGGAACGACATTCAAATAGACGGCTTTACGCACGATGTTATGAACCTCGAGCCTTTCGCAGACAAATGGCTTTCTTTCGGCTGGAATGTTTTCATTCAAGACGGGCACGATATAGCAAAAATTTTGAAGGCGTTCGAATGGGCTAAAGCAAAGCGCGGCTCGGGCAAGCCGAGCGTGATTATTTTCAAAACCACCCCAGGCAAGGGGGTGAGTTTCATGGAAGGCAAAGCCGAGTGGCACGGCAAGCCGCCTTCGAAAGAAGAGGCGGAAAAAGCGTTGACGGAATTGGCTGAAGCTCGCGCAAAAATTTGATGGTTGCAATGGAACTCGCAGACTGGAAAAACAAGTTGGAAAAAATTCCCGGCAGGTTTGGTTACGGCGACGGTTTGGTTGATGCGGGCAAAGCGAACGAAAACGTTTTCGTTTTGTGCTGCGACTTGACTGAAAGCACGCGAGTGCATTTGTTTGCGAAAGAGTTCCCAAAACGCTTTGTCGAATGCGGGGTGGCAGAGCAAAACATGGCGCAAATTGCTGTCGGTCTTGCGCTCGAAGGAAAAATTCCTTTCATCTCGTCTTACGCGGTTTTTTCTCCAGGCAGGAATTGGGACCAGATTCGCATCGGCGTTTGCTATAACGAAGCTAACGTCAAGCTTGCAGGCGCGCATGTTGGGTTGAACGTCGGGCCTGATGGTGCTACTCACCAAGCTTTGGAAGACATCGCAATAACGCGAGTTTTGCCCATGATGCGTGTGGAAGTACCTTGCGATTATTGGGACGCGCGCAAGACAACAGTTGCAGCCGCTAATGTAGTTGGGCCGGTTTACCTTCGCTTCGGACGCGACAAGAGTCCGGTGGTCACGACTAAAGACACTCTTTTCGCGTTTGGAAAAGCCGAAGTTTTCCGTGAGGGTTCTGATGTTGCGATTCTCGCCTGCGGGCCGCTCGTTTTCGAAGCGCTTGTTGCTGCGCAAGAGTTGGAAAAGCAAGGCGTGAGCTGCCGCGTTATCAACAACCATTCAATCAAGCCGCTCGATTTGGAAACTGTTGAAAAGGCGGCGCGAGATTGCGGTTGCGTCGTTACTGCTGAAGAACACCAGATTACGGGCGGAATGGGAAGCGCGGTTGCCGAAGCGCTTGCTAAAACGCATCCTGTCGCGCAAGAGTTCGTCGGAATGCCCGACCACTTCGGCGAAAGCGGCACTCCCGCAGAGCTTTACAAAAAATGGGGCATGACGAGCGAAGCGATTGTTTCGGCTGCAAAGAAAGCGATTGCGAGAAAAAGCTAGCTTACCAAACCGACTTCCTCGACTTGAACGTTGCTGACTTCAGGCAAAGCGCTTACTTCCGATTCGAAATCGCGGCCCGAACCGTCTTCAGTAATGAAGCTCGCTTGAATCACTTTCACGCCGAAAACGTAATCGATTATTTTCCCGCTGTTGAAACCGTCGATTTTCTTGATTGCTTCCAAAACCTGCTCGGGAGTTTTGCCTTCCTCGGGAAACACTTTCATAACGCACAAAACCTTGCCCACAAAATCACCTTACTTTCAAATGCTTGCGGACGCGCGTGCTCTTGAATTTCTTGACGTTCAAACCGCGCTTCGAGCGAACTACGCGAACGCGCATCTTGTTGCGCTTGAAAAACGCTTTCAACTCTTGCGCAACATTATCCTGGTCGTAACCCAACACAACCACGTCGGGCTTGATTTTCTTCAGTTTCGAATATCTGTCTTTCAACGCGCCCAAGACAACCTCATCCACCGTGCGCAACGCTTCAAGCAATTTCTTCCGCTCGCGTTCGTTGAAAAACGGTTTTCGCTTTTTCGTCTTGCAAATGTTCGCGTCGCGTGCAAGCAAAACAACCAAACGGTCGCCGTGCTTTCTGGCTTCGGTAAAAAGCTTCAAATGGCCCAAGTGAAGCAAGTCGAAACAGCCCGCCACGCAAACCTTTTTCAAAAAGCATCACGGGCCCGTAAACTTGCAATCGAGACACGAATATTTGTTCCTGTTTTCGCGGCAAGACGCACATCGCGTGAGCTTAGTTCCGCAAGACGGGCACGGAAACTCCACGCCTGCATTCACTTCCCTACCGCAAGAAACACAAGTTTTCACTATGAATCACCTTCTAGAAACCCGAAAATAGCCTATTACTATGCCCAAGCCTCGTTTTTATATTTTCGCAGCAGCAAAAGCCTACTACAAGTGGGCCCGTAGTATAACCTGGATAGAATGAAAGCTTGCGGAAAGAAAACGCCGCAGTCTCGAGACTCGCGAATGATTGCAGACAGCTTTAGACCCGGGTTCAAATCCCGGCGGGCCCGCTTTTTTTATTTCTCGATAAAAACTCCGTTATTTTAAACCGTGACGGCACTAATGCATTCAGAAACCACTAACGCAGGGGCTAGACGATGGTTGGCAAAACAAAACTACCGCTTCGAGAAGAGCACAAGAAAATCATTGATGAATATCTCAAGAGGGAAAACGCGTTGGGGAGCGAGGTAGAACGCCTTTTGGAGGCGTTAGCGCCTATCGACGTGCATTGGAAGCTGGTCAGAGACCAGTTTTTTGAAACCGTTTACGATCATCTTGATGATGTTGAAAGGGCGAGGCATACCGAACAGGCCGCGTACAAGAAAATCTTTTGTTTTATGGCTGTGCACGGTATTGGAATGCGGCCGCACACGCCTGAGGAAGCCGCAACAAAACTAGGGGGAAGCCCGAAAACCGTGCGCAATTGTGAACTGCGGTTCAGGAAAAGGCTGCAAGAACGTGTTGAAAACGCAATGAAACGGGAACTAAGAAGAAAATGAATAGTAAGAAATTCGCTTTGGCAGCTGTTGGCGGAACGTTCGACCGCTTGCATAACGGGCACAAGGCGCTTTTGAAAAAAGCCTTTGATTCGGCCGAAAGCGTTTTGATAGGCATTACTACGGATTCGATGGTTCGCAGGCGCAAGCAATGGGCGAAAGTAGCTGAATCTTTTGAAGAACGCGAGCGCAACCTCGAGGTTTTCCTCAAGCGCAAGGGCTGGCTTGCTCGCGCTAAAATAATCGCTTTACACAACGAAATCGGGCCAACACTTTCGGCGAGGGGGCCTGACTGCGTCGTCACGTCGTTCAAAACCATTGCCGGAACGAGGAGAATCAATGCATTGCGCAAACACAAACGCCTCAAGCCGTTGCCCGTTATTCTCGCGAAGCTCGTGCGCTCCGAAGACTTGAAACCCATTTCCTCAACGCGAGTTCGGGCAGGCGAAACCAACCGCAAAGGAAGAGTGTATTCGCGTCTTCTCAAGCGCAACGCTAAGTTGGTGGACGAGCGCGTTCGCAAGGCTTTAAAACGCCCGTTCGGCCTGCTCGTGACTAACCATTTGGCGTCTAGAATCCGCAAATTGCGGCCCACCAAACTCATTGCAGTCGGCGACAGGACTTCCCGCGACTTGGAGAAAATTGCGGACGTTCTCGTTGCAGACGGTTTTGTCGAACGCACGCCGGTAAGCTTGCGTTTTCACGCGCCGATTATCTTGAAAGCGGCCAACGCAGCGGGAACAATATCGCGCAACCTCGACAACGCAATGCGCAAAGCACTGCGCTTCAAAAAACGCGTTCTAGTGAAAGTAAAAGGCGAAGAAGATTTAGCTGTCCTCCCAGCGGTATTGCTCGCGCCGTTGAATTCTGTGGTTGCTTACGGCCAGCCTGGCGACGGCGCAGTAATCGTGCGCGTCACTGAAAAAGTCAAGGAAAAAGCAGCTCGAATAATGAAAGCACTGGAAACTACGTCTAAATCGGTTTAAAAACACGCAAACCTGATTCTAGTATCTAAGTTTTTGGAAGGAACGCAAGTCGTTCTTTCCCACCGGGTGGTGGAAAATGGCTAAGAAAGGCGAAAATGCCGCCGTGTTGGAGGCTCCTGCCGAACAAACGACTGTAGAAAAGGATTTGGAATCCCTGTTGGGAGTCAGCAGCGCGACTGCAGATAAATTGAGGGAAACGCGGTACGACAATCTCGAAACCATAGCGACGAGCATGCCGAGCGAACTCGCGCTAGTGGCCGAAATCGGCGAGGACACTGCGCTGAAAATCATTTCGACAGCGAGAAAAAAGGTTGAAGCGAGTTTTGAGCTGGGAACAACAATTCTCGAACGACGAAAACTGATTGAAAAAATCACTACGGGCTCGAAAGAACTTGACGCGCTCATCGGCGGGGGCATTGAAACCCAAGCGATTACGGAAGCGTTCGGAAAATTCGGTTCCGGGAAAAGCCAGCTGGGCTTCCAGCTTTGCGTCAACGCGCAGTTGCCCAAGGAAAAAGGCGGGTTGGAAGGCGGAGTGCTTTTCATCGATTCCGAATCTACTTTCAGGCCAGAGCGCATTGCGCAAATGGCTGCAGCAGCAGGCTTGGACCCCGAAGGGGTTTTGACGAACATTCACGTTGCGCAAGCCATGAATTCCGACCACCAGATTTTCATGCTCGAAAAAGCCGAACCCTTGATTAGGGAGGGCCGCATTCGCACGATTATCGTAGATTCTTTGACAGCAGCTTTTCGCAGCGATTACATCGGGCGCGGGGAATTGAGCGAACGCCAGGGAAAGCTGAACAAGCACATTCACACGCTCTTGCGCTACGCGCGCAATTACAACCTGGCTGTTTACGTGACGAACCAAGTGATGGACAACCCAGGCATTTTGTTCGGCGACCCCACCACGCCAATCGGAGGCCACGTTCTCGCGCACACTTCAACATACCGACTTTACTTGCGGCGAAGCAAGGAAGACCGCCGCATTGCCAAGCTCGTCGACTCGCCCAACCTGCCTGACGGAGAGTGCGTCTTCCGCGTGACGCCCGAAGGACTGACTGACTAAAATCATTGCACCGTTATTCCCAAGAAATGCAAAACTAGCAGAGCGCCCACTCCCGCAAGGCCGAAGATTGCGGAAATCAAAACAGTGACGAACGTAATTGCGATTTTCAGGTTGTAAGCAGCGCCAAAGTAATTGATTATCAGCAGCGCTATTACGCCTAGAACAGTGTTGACGAGAATGTGCTTGAGAACCAGCAAAAGCACTATAGCTAAAATGATGAGCAGAAAACCCAAGCCCAGAACTTCAAATTGCAAAAACAACATTTTTCTCACCTTTTTTCTTCAAGCGCTTGATTAAACGCGAAAGCAACGCTCTCAGCCAAGTCGTCGGCATCGAAACGAGAACCTTGAATTGCGTAAAGCACATCGCCCGTAAAACCATTTACGAACGCGGCTGCTTGCGCGGAAGAAAGCAAATCGTTCTTGCAAGCGAACGCAGCGCACAAACCGGCAAGCACGTCGCCGGTCCCGCCTTTCGTCATTCCCTCGTTGCCGTTGGCGTTCTTCCAAACGTTTTTTCCTTCCGTAACGAAGCAAAAGCGTTGTTTCAACAAAATCACGCAATTCCACTTGTGCGCTTGCCTCTTCGCTTCCTCTGGGCTTGCGTTTGCACCGAACAACACCTCAAACTCGAGCGAATGCGGCGTTACCAAAACGTTTTTCGAAAAAAGCTTTTTGTCAGCCATTCGCAACGCTCCTGCATCCAAAACCATTTTCTTGGTTTTCGCAAAGCGTTTGAGCAAGGTATTGACGAGGCGTTTATTCTCACTATTTACTTCCAAACCGTTTCCCACAAGCATGCAATCGCTTTTTTCAATTGTTTTGAACAAATCGCGCTTCGGAACGGCGATGAAGCAATTAGATTTGCTTTTCAGTTTCAGCAATATTTTCTCGTCGAGCTTTGCCGGCGAGTGGAAGTAAACCAAATCCACAAAGCGCGACGCGGCTTTAATCGCGAGCAAAGGCGCGCCGTGATACTTTTCAGAACCGCCGACCACGCAAAGAATCCCGTTCTGACCCTTGTGCGAGTAGGGAGCTGGCCTGTAAAGCAACTTCAAAATGCTCGCAGTAATTCGCATCTAGTTGATTAGAAGAGCTTAAAGAAAGCCTTTTTCTTTCAGGATGTTTTTCAACGCGTCGTCTTCGTCGACGTATTCGTACGTAACTCGGTAGGCGGGCTTGTCGATTTTAATGTGTCTGCCGAGGTCAATCGGCGTTCCGATGATGACCGCATCGACGTCTTGAGCAGCGTTGATTGTTTGCTCGAGTTCCTTCATTTGCTGGCGGCCGTAGCCCATGGCAGGCAAAATGCGGTCGAGATGCGAGAATTTCGCGTAAGTGGCTTTAATCGAGCCGACTGCGTAAGGACGCGCGTCCACAACAATAGCGCCCGCTTTGTTTGCGGCTACTATTCCCGCGCCGTATTTCATTCCGCCGTGAGTGAGCGTAGGTCCGTCTTCAACCACAATCACGCGCTTTCCTTTCAAACCCTTTTCGTTTTCTACTGAAACTCGGCTGTCCACTTTTAAGATAGTCGCGCGGGGATTAACTCGCCTGCAGTTTTCCTCGACTTTGCGGACGTCTTCGGGGTTCGCGCTGTCCACTTTGTTTATCACAATAACGTCGGCCATTCGCGTGTTCACTTCACCCGGATAATAGCCCGTCTCGTCGCCCGGCCTGTGCGGGTCTGCCACTGTAATCAGCAAGTCGGTTTTGTAAAAACTCATGTCGTTGTTGCCGCCGTCCCACAAAATCACGTCGGATTCTTTCTCGGCTTCCTTGAGAATGGCGCCGTAATCCACTCCCGCATAAATCACGAGGCCTTTCTCGACATAAGGCTCGTATTCCTCCATCTCCTCGATGGTGCACTCGTGCTTGTCCAAATCCTCGTACGTCGCAAAACGCTGGACCGCCTGCTTCGCCAGATCGCCGTAAGGCATCGGGTGGCGTATTGCCACGCATCGTTTTCCAGCGTCGTTAATCAAGCCCGAAATGTATTTGCTCGTCTGACTCTTGCCGCATCCTGTCCGGACAGCGCAGACCGCCAGCAACGGCTTCGAGCTTTTGATTTGCGTTTTTTCAGGCCCTAGCAGCCAAAAGTCGGCTCCGCAGGCGTTGATGCGCGCCGAAATGTTCCCGACGGTCTTGTAAGGCAGGTCGCTGTACGACAAAATGCCTATGTCGACGTTGTTGTCCATCAATATTTTTTCCAAATCCTTTTCTTCCGCAATCGGAATTCCGTTGGGATAAAGCGAGCCTGCTAGAACAGCTGGGTATTTGCGGCCTGCGATTCCGGGAATTTGCTCTGCAGTGAAGCAAACTACTTCGAAAGCGGGGTTGTCGCGAAAGAACGTGTTGAAATTATGGAAATCGCGGCCAGCGGCTCCGATTATGACTGCCTTTCTTTTCGCGTTCATGCTAACCCACCTCAAAAATTTATAGAACTAGAAGTCTTTTTGGCGCGCGGTGTTTTTAAAACCACTTAATTGCGCGCGAGAAAGAGAACGCAATTGTTAATAACGAAAAAACCGTTGTTTTGTTCGCTATGGCTGTCGATTTGTTTTCCGAAATAGGTGTTCTCATCTTGATTTCTGCATTAGGCGGAGCTCTTGCGATTCGATTCAGGCAACCGTCTGTTTTGGGTTTGCTGTTCATAGGAGCAATTGCAGGTCCTGGCGTGCTGGGTTTGGTAAAGCAAACGCAAACCATAATGCTTTTTGCGGACATCGGGGCGGTGTTGCTTTTGTTCACCATAGGCATCGAATTCAGCATCAGCAACCTCTTGCGCGGCGGCTTGAAAGTCTTTCTCATGGCCACGACCAAACTCGCGCTAGTTTTCCTCTTGTCTTACGAACTCGCAATTTGGATGGGCTTGAGCGAACTCGCAGCGCTTTACCTCGGGGTCATAACGTCCATTACCAGCACTGCGTTGTTCATTCGCGTTGCTGAACAAAAGGGTTTCGCCAATCGCGACGAAGTGCTGGTTTTAGTCGGAATGCTTATTGTGGAAGACTTGTTCGCAATTTTTGCCCTCACTTTCTTTTCGAGCTTGGGCGCAACAGGCGAATTCAGCGGAGCGCAGGTGATAAGGTCAATCATAGAAGCGCTCGCCATACTCGGTTTGGCGTACTTGGTTTTAGCCAGGCTGCTGCGGGTGGTGTTCGAGTGGCTCACTCGCTATCAAGCAGCCGAAACCCTCGCGTTTGCCACGCTGGGCTTGGGCGTAGGCTTGAGTTACTTGGCGCAATTGCTGGGTTTAACCCCTTCAATCGGCGCTTTTCTCGCAGGCAGTCTGGTAGCGTCACTGCCCAGAGGAAAGGATTTGGAGAAAGCCATTCTGCCGTTCGCACTGGTTTTCTCGTCAATGTTTTTCGTGTCAATGGGAATGTTCGTAAACCCGGCGTCTCTCGCGCAAAACGCGTGGATTATTGCTGTTTTTTGCGTTGCAAACTTGGTGTTCAAGTTTTCTGGAACCACGTTAAGCACGTACGCGTTCGGTTTCGGTTCCGCGTCCGCGGTATTCTCGGGCCTGGCCATGCTGTCAGTAGGAGAATTTTCTCTGCTTGTTGCAATCCAAGGCGCGGAAGTAGTAGGAATGGATTTGGTCGGAATAACGGCAGCAATGGTATTCACATCCGCACTCGCCACGTCTTTGCTAGTGGGAAAACACGCGAAAATCCACGCTTTGCTTTACGCGCTGATTCCAGCGCAAGTGAAAATAGCGGGAAGGCAGGTTTCCTCGCGAACAGGAATGGCACTGCGTACGTTCGAACCGGGAGCTGCATTATACCGTGCGTTCGAAACGTGCGCGACGCACATCGCCCAAAACCTTGCGGGAATCAGCGTACTGGTCGGAATAGGCGCGGCAATCTGGTTTTTGTTCAGCCGAGAAACGCTCTCGCTCTTCGGGTTTACGGTAAGCGCTTTCACTGCAGCCTCGTTGATTCTCGCAGTCATTGCAATCAGGCCGTTGTTTGAAATAGCGAAAGAACTTTCTACTGTCGGAGACGCGTTGAGGCGAAATCTCGAACGCAACAAGGGCCAGGCGTACGGACACAAGCTGGCATTGAGGTTCGGGTTGGTTGTAATCGCAATACTAGCGGTTTTGGTAATGCCGTTCGTTCTCGCGATGTTCGAAACCAGCTTCGAAATACTGCGCGTTCTGCCCGCAGTGCTCATAGTGCTGGTAATCGCAGGTTTTCTCTTTCTAGGCAAGGCGAACGAACGCGAAAACGTAATGTTTTTCAAACGCCAAAACGACGCGAAATGAACAAGAAAATCGTCGTGGGAATGTCCGGAGGCGTGGACTCCAGCGTTTCCGCCATTTTGTTGAAAACAGCAGGTTGGCAACCCGTAGGCGTAACACTCCTGCTTCCCCACTGGGGCTGCGTTCGTGAAAATGCTTGCTGCACTGAAGAAGCTCTTGCAATTGCAAAAAACGTGTGCAAAAAACTCGGCGTGAGACACCATGCGATAGACTGCCGAGAGGAATTCAAGCGCGAAGTGATGGATTACTTCGTGCGCGAACTGCGCGCAGGCCGCACTCCCAACCCTTGCATTACGTGCAACCGTTTTTTCAAATTCAAGAAACTCTTCGAAATTGCGAAAAAGCAAGGCATTGAATTCGTGGCAACAGGACACTACGCGAAAATCAGGTTGCGCAAAGGAAAAGCGGAACTCGTTCAACCGAAAGACAAAACAAAAAACCAGACTTACGGACTATGCCTCTTGCTGCAAGAGTGGCTGCAAAAAATCGTTTTTCCGCTCGGCGGTTTGACGAAAACGCAAGTGTTTGCGATTGCGGAAAAGGAAGGCTTTCCGTTTTTCTTGAAGCGCAAGCAAAGCCAAGACTTGTGCTTCGTTTCCGCAAAAGAATTGCCTGCGTTTATTGAAAGCCGGGTGGACGCAAAGCGCGGCGCTATTGTTGACGAGCAAGGAAAAAAACTGGGAACGCACAACGGGTTGCCTTTTTACACCATAGGCCAGCGCAAGGGTTTGAACGGTTTTTTCGTCAAGAGCAAAGACGCTGAGAGAAACGAATTGATTGTAACGGACAAACGTAACGCGCTTCAATCAAAAATCGTTTTCGTGCGCGATTTCAACTTTTGCTCGGGCGAGATTCCGAAGAAAAAACTGCGCGTCAAGGCGCAAGTTCGCTACCGCCAAGAGCCTGTTGATGCTACGATGTTTCCGCCGAAAGACAGCCGGTTGAAAATCGTTTTTGAAAAGCCGGTCGAAGCAATCGCATCGGGCCAAGTGTGCGCTTTTTACGCGAAGGGCGTTTGCTTGGGCGGCGGCTATATTGTTTAAGAAATAATGTGCGATTCTCCTGCGGCTTTTTCGATTTTGTAAATCTTGTTGGCGAAAGCTTCCAGCTCGCGCTCGTGAGAAACGAGCAAAACCTGCTTGCAATCCAACTGGAGGAAAACGTCGCGCATGCGCGCGAGCTGTTCTTTACTGAAACCGTCGGTAGGCTCGTCGAGAATCAACAGGTTTTCGCGCATTGATGTCGTGGTCGTGCGCACTACGGAATTCAACGCCAAACGATACGCTAGTGCGAGGGCGCTTTTCTCGCCGCCCGAAAGCGCTTGGAACGACTGCTCGTAACCGCTTATTTCAACCAGCGGTTCGAAACGCTCGTTCGACGCTACGCTCAACTCTTCCGACTCTACGAGAAGCGAAAACCACTTGCGAAACAGGTTGTCGAAATCTTGCGATAACCCCAGCATTACATGAGATTCGATTGTTGAAAGTGCAGGGGTGAAAAAACCTTCCAACCAAGCAATTCGTTCTTTCAGCGCGTTCAAAACGAGCTTTTGCTTTTCTTTCTCTTCAAGCTGGCGTTCGATTGAAACAATCCGCTCGCCAATGGTTTTGACTTCCGCACTAGCAGCAGCCTTAGCTTGCAATGCGCTTCGCAAATCGCGTTCTTTCGCGTCAACAGCGTTTTCCGCGTTTTGCAATTCCGCGATTGCCGGCTTTTCTTTTTCCAACGCAACGCACTTTGCCTTCAGTTCGCTTTCGAGAGCAGGCAATTCTTTTTCGAAAGCAGAACTTTGCATTTGCGCTTCGTTTTCTTGCTTTTCAATCGTTTTCAATCGCGAAGTCAAATCGTCAAAACGCTTTTTCTTCAATGCAAACTCGCGGCCGTCATCCAACTCGACGCCGGCTTGGACTTCGCTTGCTTTCAACTCTTTCAACAACGCGCGTTTTTCAGCAGCGTGTTCGCTCAACTCGCTCGTTTTTTGCGCAAAATCGCTCGACAGTTTTTGCCCGCAAGTCGGGCACTGGCCGCTTTTCTTCAGCGAATCGTAGTCGCCCAAGCGCGCTTCCAAAACGCCCAAATCCGACGAAACGCGTTCGACTTGCAGCCGCAATTCAAAAACGATTTTTTCAAGCGCAGGCAAGTCCGGCGTTTGCTTCGGAAGCAAAATTGCGCCGAGTTGCGTTTCGACGTTCTTTTTTTCCGCAGCAAACTCGCGCAGAAATGATTGCAAACGCGCAAGCTGGCGTTGTTTTTCAACCGCTTGCCGTTCGAGATGCGGAATTTCTGCCGAAAGCGTTTCGAAAGCGCTTTTCTTTTCGGCAAGTTTTTTCAAACGCATTTTCAAAGCGTCAAGTTCATTTGAAAGCGATTGCGCAAGCGCCCCGGACTGGCTCTCGCTGGCCAACGCATTTTCCAGCTCGCGCTCTAAGGTCTTCTTTTCCGAATGCAATCCTTCGAGCTCGGCAAGCCCGCCTTCGATAAAACGCGTTTGCTCGCGAAATGCTTTTCTCACCAGCTCGGTGTTTTCCCGCGCTTGCTTGTATTCCTCGATGCCGAAGGCCTTGCGCAGCGTTTGCATTCGGTCTTCGGGCTTTTCATCCAAAATTCGCTTCATTTCTTCTTGAGGAGTGAAAACCGCGTAGCGATAAATCATGGAAAGGGCTTTCGGCGAGGGCGGTTCGTTGAAACCCAAAATTTTTAGGACAGCGGGCTTGATTTCGGACGGCGCGTAGTCCTTGCGCGCTCCGTTTTCTTCAACCCAACCGTTTCCTTGCTGTACCGCGTCTTTCTTGCGTTCAAGAGAACGGAAAACCGCATATTTTTTTCCGTCGACTGAAAACGCGAGTTTCACCCAACCCGAACGCGCCGTATTTCGCAATAAGAAAGAAGCGTTCAAATCGCCCAAACCAAAAAGCGCAAATTCTATCGCGTATAAAATCGAGCTTTTACCGCAACCGATGTCTCCCTCCAACAGCGTCACGCCTTCGGGAAATTCAATTCGGCCGCGCTTGTAACTGCGGATGTTTTCCAGCTCGAGGTAAAGCAGCTTCACTTTTTCACTCCCAGCACTTCGCAACCGCGCTTGCACACGCGGTTTTCGAAATCTTTCTTCATCTCTTCGCCCGCCTGCGGGTCTTTCAACGCGACGAAAAGCAATTGCGCCAAGCGCAAGCCGCTCTCTCCCTGAAGCGATTGTTCTTGAACGCCCTTGAATAGAGCAAGCGACTCGCGAAAAACCTTTTCTTCAGCATCTGGCTTGCTGTAAAACGAAACTCGAAGCGCCTCGCTTTCGGGCGCTTGCAAAGCGTTTCTGTTCAAATAAACCACGAGCGCGTTTTTCTCCATCAACAAAGATTGCAGCTTAGGAAAATCAATTTCGCCTGGCTTTCCTCGCGATAGCGTGCCCATCACGTGCAGCAAAACGACCGCGCCTTCCACGTCGGCGGTTTCAATGTCGTCACGCATCTCGTCGAAAAACTCTTGGGGGTTTTTTCCTTCGGCATCGTACGAAAGCATTTTCACTTTGCAAACGGTTATTGGCACGAACTCGGCAATCGCGCTGCCTTTCTCGAGCGTAACAATATAAAAACCGGCGTCGCGTTGCGACAATTCCTCCAAATCGCGGTAGTCGCTGGCGAAAAGCGGTCCCGGATATACTATCAAGCCGAGGCCGCCTTCGCGCTGCTCTGCGCGCGAGTGCACGTGCCCTCCAGCGTAATACGCGAAACCGCGGGGCAAGTCGCTTAACGCAATGGCTTGCTCGACCGCGCTTAGGAACGCGGGCTTCATTTCCGCAATGGTGGTGTGGAAAACGAAAATCTTGTCTCCCTCGACAGCCTCCAGTTCGCTGCGGTCGAGTTGCTTGAAAGCTTCGACTTCCAAACTGCGAGTTCGCGCCGAAACGCCGGCGAGCTTTACTCCCGTTTTTTCTTCGGCAGTAACTCGCAAATGCAATTTTCCATCATCGCCGTAATCGGCGTTAGAAATTTTTTTCAAAACGCCCGCGCTGCAAAGCACGTCAATGACACTCGTTTCGGTGGGTGAGTAATCGTGCGAACCGTAAACCACGTAAAACGACAGTCCTTTCGCTTGAGCTTCCCGAATTTTCTTTACCGCCGAATCGACAACCGCCATGTCGGGCAACGCGACGTGAAACAAATCGCCCGCTATGATTACGAAATCCACGCTCGAGCGCACGCATTCGTCAATAGCCTGCTCGAACGCCTTTAGATTCAAGTCGCGCAACGCCTGGTGGCGAAACGCGCCCAAGTGAACGTCAGCCATGTGCGCAAAGCGAATCATCGAAAGAATAGCGCAATTACGGAATTAAAGCAATTTGCTTTAAAGCCTGCGCTTTTCTCTGTAAAATGCCGGGCTTGACTTGACCAAACTTTTGAATCCTTCAAACCTGCTCATGGCTTCCTCAACTGTTTGGGGAAGCGAAACTTCGTGAGGCGCCGGGTTTTTCTTCAAGTGCGCAGCAATGCGTTCCAATTCTTCTTGAGTGGGCGCACGCATTGTATTTCCTTCCTTGACAGCCACCAAGTGCAGCACCGTCTGGGCCTTTAAAGAACCTTCGACCAAGTGAAACATCGCAGTCAACCTGCCGACTTGGATTTCGTGCGGCTTTACTTCGCGCTTCGGTTGCGGGTTGATCGGCATTTAACATTCCTCAGTGCTATAACCGCTTGCAGCTGCCTCATCATTCTTCAGCCAACGTATTTTCTTTTCGGTATTTCACCTTGCGCTTGAGCTGCAACGTCCTCGAACTTGGGAATCATTACCGGCAGCGCGAATTTAGTAAACACGCTGGAAATAATAGCCTCGCCTTTCTCAAGCGCGGCAATGGCTTTCGAATCTGCGCTCAAGTCTTGCGACGCGCTTGAAATGATTGCGTCGCGCTCGGCAGCCATTTCGTTTCCCAGAATGATTTTGGTGTTCAAATTCGCAAGCACCTCGCGGGGAATCATTGACGCGAGTTGAGTGACGGCAATCAAACCGAGGTCGAACTTGCGGCCTTCGCGCGCAATCGAGGCGAAAACGTTCGGCCCCGCCTGTTCGCTTAAAACTCGCGGCGCTTCCTCCAGAACAATGGCGGCAACAGGTCTTCGCGCGTCTCTATTGCGTTTGCAAGCCGAGAAAAGCTCGTGCGCCAAAACGCTTCCCACCAGCAATTCGCTTTCGTTAGCCAAGCGCGATGTGTCGGCAACAACTTTCTTTCCCGCTAAAACAGCGTTGACGACTGCGCTCGCAGTTGTTTCACTACCGCTTTCAACAAAAACCCTTTCATCCAACGCGATGTCGAGCCTGCGCTGCAAAACGCTCAGCGTGCCTTCAAAAACTTTGCTTGTTTTCCCATCCGCATCTTTTCTTCCGTCGCGCACTGCCGCAATCCACTCGCTTCCGAAAGCCTTGTGGTAAACGTACATCGCTTCGCGCTGCGCGTCAGTGAACGGCATAACGCCATCAAAATGCCAAGGCTTGACAACTGAAAGGTTGAAGCGCAACGTTACCGCGCCGGCTTCGGGCGAAACGGAATAGAAAACGAGTTTGTCTTGCTGCGGGTGTTTTCGCAACGCTTGGAAATACTCGTTGTGCGGGTCTAAAACCAAAACCCCCGCGTAATCGTGCGGAACCAAGTGCCATAACATCACTTTCACAAGCGTGCTTTTTCCACGGCCAGTCGTAGCGGGAATCAAAACGTGGTGCGACAAAACTTGCCTTCCCTCAAGATTAACCGGCACGTCAAGCGCCTTAGAACCCGAACGCACTTGTCCGATGAACAAAGGGTTTTGCGGCCGCTCGAGAAAAGCCAAGTCTTCTTTTCGCACGCGGCGCAAACCCTCGAAAAACGTTGGGAGCGTTTTAGGCTGAACTGCTTGTCCTTCGCGAATTACAACCAAGCTCTTGACTTTCGCAAGAACGTAATTCCGCAATTCCTTCTCGAGAAACTCGGAGTTTGCAGCCAACCCTTCCAACTGAAGCCCGCTTGCCAATTCCAAACGCTCGAGCGGAATTTGCGAGCCGTACTGCAAGTCGAAAACCTGCAAAACGTGTTTTTCATTCGCTTCAGCAACAAGCAACTCGCCGATTTCAAGCGGCTCGCTGCTCTTCTGCCGCACGAAAATCTCGCCGAAACCCCCGTGCACAATCTGCCCGATGACGTCAATCATTTTTCAACACCTACAGCCAGTCGTGCGCATCAATCGCACGCTCGCTTTTCAAAACATCTTCGAAAGAAACGCCCAACTTTGCTTCAACCAAAGCGCGCGCAAGCGCAGCTTCGCCCTGCGAAACGCGCGCGAACGCATCCGCAACAACAAGAGCGTAAGGATAGCCGAGAAAATACGCGTCGCGCGCTTGGAAAGCCAAGTTTTCCAACGCGCAGCCCAACTCTTGGCCGCGCAGCAGCTCGAAGCGAAACGCGTGCTTGGATTGCGCGTGAAGCTTGCACGCGAAAATATCCGCCTGATGGTCTGGATGCTCGTTCTGCACTATGGGAAAGTAAAACCACGCTCCAGCCGGCGCCATTCGATTGATCGCTTCCACCAAAGGCATTCCGCTTGAAGTCAAAAGCGAAGAGGTCTTGGCAAGAGCACACAACTTCACGTCCGAAGCGCGCGCTGCATCAAACGCTTTTCGCGCAAACTGCGCTTCGCCCGAAAAACTCGTCTGGAGCGTTCCGTCTTTCACCACTACGCCTTCGTCAAGCGAGCGAAGCTTTTTTTCGGCCAGCATCCATTCCAAAAAACTGCGAAGCACGCCCGCCATTGCGGACGGCGAAGCGCGGTAGCCCTGCCGCGCTATTGACGAGTCGCTAGCGTCGAACGACAACACGCTCGCAGGCAAAGTCAATTGCGTTTCGCCAAGCGCGTCAAGACGCGTTTCGAGCGACACTCTGCCGTTGCGCACCGCGTTTTTCACAAAGCAAAGAAAATCGTGCGTTTCACTCTGCGTTCGCTTTTCTCCGTTGAACACGACCGCGAAAACGCGCAGCAGCGAGAGCGAAAACGACGGTGTTGAAATGATTTCGCAATTGCCGCCGTCGACTGCGCACAAAACGCCGGGCTTTGCTTGCAGCTCTTGAAAATTGTCTTTCGAAAAGGCTATTGGCGTATAGCGTGCGTCGGAAAACCACGGTTCGCCTAACGCAAGGGAAGGCGCGAACTCAAGCGACGAAATCTTGTCGTAAAGCACGAACACATTAGCAAGAAAAACTTTCTTAATACCCACCGGAATGCTAGTGCAGGGACTCGTTGCGCATCAAAACACGCGCTTTCGTTCGTTTGGCTTTGAAAAAAGCGGTTATCAACGCCTGCGCTTTCTTCGAGTCGAAAGCTTTGCAAGAGAAAACGTCCACCTGCGCGCTGCGCTTTTGGGGGAAGGTGTGCACGCTCACGTGGCTTTCGGCAATCAAAACAATCGCGCTCAAACCGCCCTCGTCATATTCTCCTTTCCCTTCATGTTTGAAAACGAATACCGGCGAGATTTTGCGCATTCCCATCAGGGGAGGCAGCGAGTCGAGCAAACCGCGCAACGCGTTCTTGTCGCGCAGCATTTTTTCGTTGCAGTCGAACAAGTCTAGAATCAAGTGTTTGCCGCGCGTTTTCAACGGAATTCGGAAAAACTTTTTGACGAGAACGTTCACCACGCGGTACGCGGCGAAGTCGAAGAAAAACAAGGCGAGAAAGTAATTCGCGTTGCCAGAGTAAAGCCAAAAAACGAGGAGAAACAACTCCAGCAGCAAGCGATTTTCGCCGATGAAAGTAAGCGGCTGCAACGGTTTTTTGCCTAGGGTTTTTCTTGCAGTAACGAAATCGTGTTGAAACTCGTCGAGAAAAGCAACTGCAAGAATCAGAACGAGCATCACGAAATCAATTTTTGGAACTCCCGCGAAAGCCAGCACGAGGAAAATAGCTGCTATGGCGAGCTGGTGCGCGGGCTTGTCGATTTTGCCTGCCAAAAGCATGGCGATTGCAAGCGCAATTACTAACGTGGCAAAATCCGGGCCTTGAATCGCCAGGAAAGCCGCACCCAAACCGTAAAGAAAACCAGTAAGGTATTCTGCTTTGCTGAACAAACGCAGTTTTTCGTCCACTTGCCAGTCGGTCAGTTGAGTGAGAACGCCGACGAGAAAAGCAAGCAAATAGTTTTGAAGCACTTTTGAAACCGCAACTCCTTTTTGGAAAGCAGGGAGCGAGAGTTGAACTCGCCTACTCCGCTCTGCAGGCGGATACATGGCCGCTCTGTCATCCCTGCGTCAGGAAAAATATGCGCGCGAAACGACTTATAATTTGCGCCTCGAGCAGTTGCGTGGCTTGCGGCGGAAAACCGGCGGACTGTCTGCGGACAGCAATTAGCGGCAATTCACACTTTGCGCTTACCGAACGCGCGTTCGAAAAGCGAGAAAACGCCGTCGCCGAGCTTTTCAAACTCGCGCGCGCCTTTCTTCAACGCGGTTTTTTTGAAAAAGAAAACGTAAAGCGCGCCGACAAGAGCGCCAATAACGTGCACGCTAAAGTCTGTCGGCGTTTGCTTTTCCCTTTCCAAACCCGTTTGCGTTTGCTCCACTTTTTGGGCAACTGCGTCCGCTTGAGCTTGTGTTTGAACGGCTTCACCAACGCGGCCTTGTTGTTGCAATTGCTCCACCGTCTGTTGCAGTTGTTGTTGCTCCGCCTGCCAGCCGCTAACGCGCATGTTCAAGAGGAGGGAAATCGCGGGGTTGAGGAGAAAGAAAATCAACGCACCGGTAACCAAAAGCAAAGCAATCGCCTTGCGCGGCTTTAACATCGTCGATGCGGTCATCAAGCCCGCCACGCCCGTCGAAGCGCCTGCGAGGAAAACGTTTGCGTTAAGCAAAACGAACGCCAGGCCCGAGAAAAAACCAGAGAGAACGAAAATGAAAAGGACGTCGAGCGAAGGCAGGACGCTTTCCAAAAGCAAGCCGAAAACAATCAGGGGAACAAGGTTGCCTACCAAGTGCAAGAGCCCCACGTGCGTGAACAAGTAAGAAAACACGCCAGTCGGGGTTTGCAAGCCGAACGAAAACACAGCCAGGGTTTTGCTTTGCAAGTAAAACGTGTCGCCGGCAGCCAAGTAATACGGAACGGCGACAGCAGCGCACAACAGAATCGTCGCTATTGGAAAACGCATATACGCTAAACAAAACGCGGCGGAATAAAAAACGCGCGGAACGCTCGGTGCGGGAATAAACCGTTATGAAAAAGGAACGGTCGCCGAACGACAATTAGGCCGAGCTCCATTTTAGCGGGCCCGGGTAGGCGACCAGTTCAACCCACCTTCACAGAATCCGCAAGAATAAGACGAAACCCCGCCATAAAAGCATTGCGGGTTTAAAAGTGAGCAAACCTTCGAGAGCAAAAGAAAAAAACAAAAGCGGGCCCGGCGCGATTTGAACGCGCGACACCTCGGTGAACTCCTGTTCTAGTACCATGGTTCATAGTACTAAAAGATTAAGAGCCGAGTGCTCTGCCAAACTGAGCTACGGGCCCACCGAACTAATTAATTGGAGTGAATGAAACTTATATTGGTTTTTAACATGCGCATTTCGGTATTGCGGCTTGGGCATCGCGGCGAGAGGGACAAGCGCGTCACTACTCACTGCGCGCTGGTAGCGCGGGCTTTCGGCGCGAGCGAAATCATTTTGAGCGGAGAGCGCGACGACAAGGTTTTGGAAAGCGTGAAAAAACTGGACAAAAAATGGGGCGGCGGTTTCAAAATCAGGTTTGACGCGAATTGGAAGAAAGTAATCCGCAATTTCAAGAAACGCGGCGCAGTTGTTCACTTGACGATGTATGGCACCCGGCTTGATGAATTCAAAAAACCGAAAAAACCGTTGTTGGTTGTCATTGGCGCGGAGAAAGTTCCCGCCTGCGTTTACAAAATGGCGGATTTCAACGTGAGCGTCGGCTCGCAACCGCACTCCGAGATTGCCGCGCTCGCGATTTTTCTCCATAGTTTGTTGGGAAACAAGCCGTTGTACGCAAAAAAGACCGGTGCAAGGCTGAAAATCGTTCCTTCACCGCGCGCAAAAATCGTCAAGAAGGTATAAAAAGATTTTGTACAGTAGAATATTCTTATGAAACCCCGGTTCGCGCGAAAGAAAACTATTTTTGTTTCCAGAAAACCGCAGCCGCCGAACGCTACCACATTAAAAGGTATTGTTGTGAAAAAAGGAGTTTCCGACCCTAATTGGAAGTACGTTTGCAGTTTTGCAGGCGAAGTGTCGGGAAACAAAGGCGCGAAAATAGTCCGGCACATCGGCGACGGCGCGACCGATGAGACGATTGAACACGCAACTAAAATCAAAATGGCGGAAATCCGTTCGCTCCTCAACCAACTGCACAACCACGGCATTGTGGAATACACGCGCGAGAAAAACATGCAGACGGGCTGGTTTACGTACACTTGGCGCGTGAACGCCAACAGGGCGCTGCAAAACTTTCTTTCCGCCAAGCGCAACGAGTATAACGCGCTCAAGCAACAACACGAGGCTGCAGACCGCGTGGTTTTCTACAAGTGCACTAGGGGTTGCAACCAACTGGCTTTCGACGCGGCCGTAGACGCGGCTTTCCGCTGTCCGAAATGCAACTCGAAACTCAAGTTCGTGGACAACAAACGACGCGTCCGCGAGCTTGAAACGCGCATCGGCGCAATTGAAAAAATCTTGGGCGCAACGCTGTGAATTATTAAGGCGCGCAAGCAAATTTTTAAAAGAATAGCGGGGTAGGGTAGCCAGGAGTGCCCGCTGGACCCTTATACTTGATTCTAAAACAGAAGGCAGCAAGGGGGCGAAGCTCATAACCCGGAGACCGCAGGTTCAAAAGTCTGCGTCGGAAACCGACTGCAGGCGGAACATCCTGCCCCCGCTACTTTTTCTTGCTCGCGCTGGTTTTTCTGAAAATAAAAAAGCGGGAAACGCTTAAACGCCGCGTTTGTAGCGGTAAGAGTAAGGCATTGGTTTGGAAGGCGCAGCAGGAATAGGCTCTTCCTCGTCGGGAATCGGCGCGTTGGAAACTATGATGATCTTCTCAACTGCCTTCACGCTTTTGTACAGCACGGTTTTTTCCTTGAAAACGCGCCGCGCTTCCTCCTTGCTCGCCACCTTAATCGGCTCGAGCGTCAAGCGCGTAACCTCGCCTTTCTGCAGGTCTATAATCACGTCGTAAACGCGGCCAATGTACTGCGCGTTGTCGGTGTAAACATCCATTCCCATCAACTGAGAGATTCTCATAACCATCGCCAATCACCTGTTTTGCAAAAAAACTTGCGTATTATACGACTTTAAGGGCATTTAAATACTTTTTCTGGAACAGCCGCAACGCGTTTCAGCAAACCCGAACAGCCTTGCAGTCTGCAATTACCTTGTCACGCGCAGCGTCAGGTCCTTGCGCACTTCGTTCAGCACGTGCCCGTAATCGCGATAATGCGAAATGGCAAACACCTTCAGCGGAAAGTCGCCCGCTTCGGTGCGTTGGTTGCTCCACACTTGAAGCTTTACGCTTCGCGTTTCGCCCGGCCGCAACATTCCAAGGCGCAGTTCGCGCTCGTGCTGCAGGCCCGTCCTGTCGAAACCGAGGGTTTTAGGCGCTACTGCAACTAGCGACGTGAGCATTTCCTGGTCGCTCGCGTTTTCCACAACTACATCCAACTCTACAAACTCGTTCTTGTGCGCCACCAAACGCATCGGGTGAAGCTCGCAATGCAGCTTGTATACGGTTTCGCGCGAAACATCCCGCTTGCCGAAAAAATCCAGAAACCCCATTTGAAAAACACCTCTCAAACAAACAGCATTAACCATTACGCAACGCACGGTTTTTTATTGTTGCTCTTCCGCTTTTGCCGCTTGCGCTTCCGCCCAAAACACCCACCAATCGGCGTAAGCGTTCAGGCTTTGCGAAAACGCGTTGGAAAGCCGAATTTCGTTCCCGCGGCCTGCGAACTCCACAAGGCCAGATTTTTCAAGCGCCACGAGCAAAAGGTAGAGCGTGCTCTTATTCAACCCCAACTCATTTTGAAGGGCTGCAAACGAACGCGGCTTTTCCTTGAGGGTTTGCAAAACGCGTATTGACATGCCCTTGCGTATTGCCGAAAAGGAAAAGGAGTTGTTGATGAAATCGTAGATAGTGAAACGCTTTTCTTTCAGCGCGCCAACGTCTTTCTTGTTGACGCGGAAATACGCGAACGCCTGTTTTTTCTGCTTTGCGTAACTGGTTTTCAAGAGCGTTTGCCCCCTCCCCCCGCTTCCACTATTATTCAAACGCGATTTAAAAACTCGAACCGCGTAACGATTTTCATGATACTCGCGAAAAACGAGATTTTGAGTGAAATCCGAAAGGGAAACATTCGAATCACGCCGTTCAAAAAAAACGCGGTCGGGGCCTGTTCTGTCGACTTGAGTTTGGGGGATGTTTTCCGCCGGTTTGAAAAAAGCGAGCGGACAATAAGCGTGTCTGAGGCGCCGGACTACGCGAGGGAATATTCGAGCTTGTTGGTTTCAAAGGAAGGAATTACGATTGCCCCCGGCGAGTTGATTTTAGGTGTTACGAAAGAAAGACTGCGCTTGTCAAACAAACTTTGCGGTTGGATTCAAGGCAGAAGCAGGTTTGCCCGCGTCGGCTTGATGGTTCACCTCAGCGCAAGTCTGATTCAACCAGATGTTGACAACATGCAAGTGTTGGAGATTGTAAACCTTTCGCCAGTGCCTTTACGGATAAAACCCGGGTTGCGCGTTTGCCAGGTGGTTTTCGAGCGTTTGACTAGCAGCGCGTCTTACGAAGGCCCGTTCAAACATCAAACAACCCCCTGAAACGCGAAATAGCGGAATTAGCGGAAGTGAGGGGCCTGGGGGGGTGTTGGTTATAAAAAACACCAACGTATTTCTGTTGGTGCAAACGCGTTGAAAGCACAAGTTAGTTTTGAATACATCTTGCTTCTTGCTGCCGCTGTTAGTTTTCTCGCCTTAGTTGTGGTCTTAGCTTACAACGCGATAATAACCACCGGCGGCGAAGCTGGCGAGCAGGAAAGCAAATACTCGGAGCTCCTGGCGTCGCTTAGAGCCCAACCATCCACCACACCAACAGTCACTCCTACATCAGCGCCGACAGTCACTCCTACGCCAGCGCCCACAGTAACGCCCGCCCCAACAATTACTCTGACGCCTACTCCTTCGCCTTCAGTAACCCCTACTCCTTCACCCACAGTTACGCCAACCCCAACACCCACCCCCGCGCCATTTGTGGCGTATTATGCACCTTCAACAGCCAAACTGGTTTTAACACAAACCGGCTTGCCCAGAAACTCGCCCGGCGACTTGCAAATAAGCCCGGCAACAGACTGGGCTGCAAGCAGCAGGTCTATTTCGCTTGCAAAGAACGAAAAACGAGCGGTTCAACTGGTGATTTCAACCAGCAAAGACCTCAACGCAAACATTTCTTACGCCGCTCCCGCTGGCGTCACCATACAACCTTACTTCGAACATTACGTAACCCTAAACGCGCCTCCGACACCAACCATCTGCGTTTCTCCAATTCCCTTTTCAGCTGAAAGTCCGGGAAGCGACGGCAACGCAGGAGAAAAGTGGTTTGACGCGCTGGTTCCAATGAGTTTTGGGCAAACGTTTAGCGTAAGCGCAGGCGAATACAGGCCCTTGTGGTTGTCCGTCTATGCAAATGCTGCCGCGGCTTCAGGCAAAATAACCATTACTTTGTTTGTCGATGACGCCTCTCTCAACCACTTTGAACAAGATTACGAACTGGATTTGGCGATTCGCAGTTTTACTCTGCCGACCAAACCAACGCTAAGCTCGTTTTTTGGGATGTACGGCGGGTTGTTTGACAACTTCGACAGCACCGGCGCCGGGTATAGGAACGCAATAACCATGGGGGTCGGCAACAAAATATCTTCGGAAACCTATTCGTTGTCCTCGTTGAACAACCCTGCTTACGGCGGCGCTTGGCTGGCGCAATCCAGTTTTTGGGTTCTGCCGGTAAACCGGAATGACGCGACGCACTGGACCGCAAGCGACGAGTTTAATTTGACCAACCCCGCGGTTACTGGCGCCATTAATCTCGCGCAAAGTCACCCAGAAATAAACTGGGCCGTTTACGTGTTGGACGAACCGAGCAACCTTACGCATTACCAAAAAACAAACGCGCGTGCTGCATACGTGAAAAACAAGTATTCCGTCTTAAAAACGCTTGTGACAGAACAAATAACGCCGTATTACTCTGGCCTGCCCGCCGGCATTCAACTAACAAATATTGATTATTTCGACCCGCTAGCTCCGATTTTTTACGGCGCTTGTTCTTACTGCGACAATGGAAACCCCAACAATTACGACCCCGCTCCTGAACGGCCTTTCTTTTACAACATCGACACCAGGAAAAACGGCGGTACCGGCGAAAACTCCTTGTTGTTCGGCAGCACTCTAGTCGACTTCAAGGCAGCGCGCCATCGTGTTGTGCCTTGGATAGCGAATAGCGACAATTTCAGCGGGGTGCAGTATTGGATAGCGAATTACTTCACTCGCTATAAAACAAGTTTTGACAACTACCCCAACTGGGATTTGGATGAAAACGGAATCGCGGACACGGCTGACAACTTCAACGCGTGGACGCAACCGCGCTTGTACTCCCTGCTTCGACGAAACGCGGGCGTTTGCCAATGGGATTCCGGAAACGGCTGGGGCTACTTGTTCTACCCCGGCTGGTCTGCATTGCCTCAAGAAGTGAAAGACAAGCTCGGGCCTAAAAACGACGTGATTCCGTCAATCCGCCTTGAATTATGGGGCGAGGGAATGCAAGACTACGAGTATTTAGCATGTGCTGGAAACGCTGGTGTTGATGTGTGGAGCGATCCGTTAGTTGCGGCAATAATTGGAGGCTTGCCTTACAACGACCCTGCGCTGCAAGCCACTGATTACGAAGCGGCTTTAAATTCGCTGGCGTCCAAGATACAAGCAAAAGGAGTAACAACCTGCGGCGGCGGGCCGCCTATAGGTTAGGAAACAATGGCAATTACAAAGTGGTTTGCTTGCTTGTAAAAACTATTTTCGGGCGCGAGATTCTCGACTCGCGCGGTAATCCTACTGTCGAGGTTGAAATCAACGGTTTTTCGGCAAGCGTGCCGAGCGGCGCTTCAACAGGCAAGCATGAAGCAGTGGAATTGCGGGACGGCGGGCCGCGCTACAACGGCAGGGGCGTTCTCAAGGCGGTTGCTAATGTCAATAAAATCATTGCGCCGAAAATCAAAGGCAAAAACTTCGCTTCGCAAGCTGCGTTTGACGCTTTTCTGCTTTCGCTTGACGGCACCACAAACAAATCGCGTTTGGGTGCGAACGCAATTCTTGGTTGCAGCATCGCGTTTTTGAAAGCGCAAGGCGTTCTGCCAACCGCTTCGAAATTAGCTAAGACAAAACCGCACTTGCCCGTGCCAGCGTCCAACCTCATCAACGGCGGCATGCACGCCGCAGGCGGTGCGGGCATTCAAGAATACTTGATTTTGCCGGTTGGAATAAAGAAAACAAGCGAGCGCGTGCGAGCTGTTTCTGAAGTTTACCACACTCTAAAGAAAATAATCGCGGCAAAGTACGGCAAGGCAAACGCGAACATCGGCGACGAAGGAGGGTTTGTTCCCTTTTCCGTAAAAAATTCTCACGAACCGCTCGAATTGATTTCACGTTCTATTGAAGATTGCGGCTATGCCGGCAAAATCTCGTTGGGAATTGACGCGGCGGCAACCAGCTTTTTCGACAAGGGTCGTTACTATCTCGATGGCGTAGCGCTTTCCGTACCACAACTCCTCGATTTTTATGTTGATTTGCAAAAAACCTTCCGTTTGCTTTATATTGAAGACCCGTTTTTCGAAGAGGATTTTGTTTCATTCGCGCTGCTAACAAAAAAAATAGGTTCTCGCGCTCTCGTGGTGGGAGACGACCTTCTCACCACAAGCCCAACGCGCATAAAAACCGGAATCGCAAAACGCGCGTGCAATTGCCTGCTTCTCAAACCCAACCAAATCGGCACGGTGACGGAAGCGGTTGAAGCACACTTGATTGCGAAGAAAGCAGGCTGGAAAACGTGCGTTTCCCACCGCTCGGGCGAAACGGAAGACGCGTTTCTTGCAGATTTCGCAACCGGAATTGCAGCTGACTTCATCAAGCTCGGCGCGCCCTGCAGAGGCGAGCGCACTGCGAAATACAACGAACTCTTGCGCTTGGCGGAACAGCTAGAATAGGTGCGGCAAGGCAATTCCCCTCCTACATCAGCCGCTTTTCAGTTGTTTGTCTTAAAATAGCGTGCGCCCGTTTCGCAACCCCCCTTGGCGGTGCGCTATGCCACAGTATGTACAGCAAAGCCTTCTCCGCAGCATCTGACACGCTCTTATTGCCGTCATTAATGCCGCCCTCTAAAATCATCAGGGTCTGGTCGGAATGCGGACCAAGGCGCGCCAATGCCGCCATGCCTTCGCGCAAGAACTCGCGTTCGAGCATTATTTTCTGTCGTTCCATCGAGCTAGCAGCAGCGCATCGCGACGCAATCAAAGCCTCGCGCTCTGCAACCGCATCTTTTGCCTCGGCCAGCAGGAGCGCCAAACGGTTTGCTACGGCAGAGTTAGGGGTTACCCGCCCCAAATTTATTGCAATACAAGCTTTAGACCTGACCGCCGGATTTTCGTGTTCCAGATAAGGCGCAATGTGAAAAAGCAAGGGCCCGCATTCCGTTCCCCCCGGCGTTTCCCCCAGCACGCGAATAAGATTGTTGAATGCTCTAGTTTTTTTTGATTCAAGGCTCCGGTGCAGCCTTCGGATTACCTCACGCAATTCCGCCGGCATGGTCTGCTTTTCCAGCCTGCGCAGGTAAAAACCTGGTTTTCGTGGCATGTTGATTATCTCCACTTGTTTCGCAGTTTCTTAAATAAGCAGCATCGGCATCAATTCGCTTGCCGCAATCGCTTTTTTCCTTCGGCAGTGGGCTTCGTCGTATTTCCCGCCGGTTTTTCCGCCACTAGTAATCAAGAACGGCACGCTGTCGGCAGTGTGGGCTGCTTTCACGCACGCCGTAGTATGGTCTGAAGTTACGAGCAAACGCGTGTTTTTCAAATCGAGTTTTTTCAACAGCGGCCCGAAATAAACCCTATCAATGTCTTCAATGCACTTTGTTTTTCCAACTGCGTCTCCGTCATGACCGAACAAGTCCGGGCCTTTCAAGTGCACGTAAACGCACTCGAACTTTTTCAACGCCGCTAGGGTTTTTTTCACTCGTGGCGGGTAATCGGTGGCGGTGAACGTCGGCGTTGCAACGGGCAGTATTTTCATTTCCAACAATTTTCCGATTCCCACCTCAAGCGGCATGTCAGCCAGAATGGCCCAGTTTTTGAATCGCGAGGGTGGTTTTTTCAACCGCGTTTCCGCGTCGCGCAACAAAATGACGTTCGCGGGAAGCAATCCTTTCGAAACGCGTTTTTTATTGATTTTGCTTTCTTGCAACACCCAATGGCTTTTTTCTACAAACTCGTTAACTAGCGCCGCGCTTTTTTGGGCTTCTTTCGCTAGCGCAACGCACCGCAGCACTCTCATCTCGAACTTTTCCTCTGCGCTGCTCAACCCTCCCTTCATTGTGTAAGCAGGGTCCGTGTTAGAAATTTTTCTGCTCAGTCCGCTTGCCTTGAAGAGCAGCACCGCTCGGTGTGCGACAGTAGCGCGAAAAACGAATTTCGCTTTGTCGAGTCTTACTTTCTCGCTAACCTCCCGCTCCAACAACTTGGCTTCGCGGGTGGTTAAGTTTCTGCCAACCCTCCTGTCTAAGAGTTTTCTCCCGCTCGCGTCTGAAGTAGCGAAGTTCGCCCGCAAGCCGAGCCAACCGTTTTTGAACCGCATTCCTGCGCCATAAGCTTCCAAAGCGCCGCGCCCAACGTGAAACTCGTAGGGGTCGAAACCCAAAACCGCGAAAACCCCGACGTCGCTTTCGGGCGCGAGATTGCCAGCGATTTTCGCACAGCCGGTTTCCGAAATCGCGGCGAGCCTGCCGAGATTGGGCGCGCGCGCGGTTTCAAGAGGAGTTTTTCCGTTCAAGTCTGGCGAAGGCAAGTCGCTCGCGCCGTCCAACACAACGAGCAGTCGTTTCATGCGCAAGTCATTACTCCCCGCGCGTTTTTTAACAAGCGCGCCCAAGTAGTTTGCATGCGTTTTCACTGCAAAAACTGTCGTTTTGACTTTACCGCAGACTCCGCAGGGGTTTGCCCGCGTTGTTACAGCAAACAAATCAATTCCCTAGCGGCTGAAGAAAAAAAGGGGGCTCACAACCAACCCCCCGGCCCGCAGGGCGGCCGCGAACCGCGAAAAATAGTTTTGGGCGACACTAAAGGCGCTTGGCACAGCTTTCACTCTTCCGAAACGAAAGCGTGCACGCAATGCGGTTCCGTAGCTTTCGATTTCGACTGGAAGCACAAGGAAAAAACCTGCAGGAAATGCGGTTCGATTTACCCCCTAGCTCGCAGGCAAGCGTAAGCGATTAATACCCCTGGCAGTCCTATTTTCTCGAGGCAATCGGCAAAATGGTTTTCGCGCTTATCGACGAGGCTCTTGAGGCTATTCAAAACGCGCTCTTAGTGTTTTCAGGCTGGTTTCTCGACCTGTTTTTCAACCCGTCAGGCGTTTCTGGCGACTTGGCATTATGGCTGGTTGCAGCAGTGTTGGCGCTCATCGCCTTATCGTAAATCGCGCATTTTCTGCTTCAAGCCCTTCCACCATGTTGTGAAAGGCATGCTTTTCAGTTCCTTGAAAATCCGCTTGGCGCTCTTCGTGTTAAGCATGCTGCCCGCGCGCTTGAACCAATCTTCAGCCGCGGAATAGCCCACGTCAGCGTATTCCTTCGCTTGAATGCAACACTCCAAGTAATCCGCGTCCTTCGCTACAACCCGCAGCTTTTCGTCTTCAAGCAAACGCAAAATCCTCTCGCCGGTTTTTCCAAGCACTTTTGCCTGGTCCGCCTGAATTTTTCGCGCCACGCGTTTCGGCGTTTTCAAGTAATTCGTGCTGATCTTGTGCCTGTCGCCCAAACGCGCTTCAAGCAAGTCGTGAAACAACGCAGCTGCGCAAGCTTTGTTCTCGTCAAAACCCTCCTCGACAGCCAAAACGTACGCTATGACTGCGGTTCGCCAAGAGTGTTCAGCCACGCTCTCCGGATTCTTCACCCCTGCAGCCCACCAGCCGGTGCGTTTCTCGCGCTTAAGCTCGCCCGCCTCGAAAAAATACTTTGCAACGTTTCTAGCGTTCAATTTCTTTACGCCTCTTGACGCGCCACGTTTCAACAAGTGCGTTCCACTCGCGGCCCACGTGCTGCAACGCTTCGCCGAAACGCGTGCTCAAACGCAAAACCATCTTGTGCTTCTTGTCGCGCGATTCCTGGCCCGTCGGGTTGCGGCGCTCGCGCGAAAGCATTCCAACACGAATCATTTTGGGAATAACGAGGTTGCGCAACGTCGAATTAGCAACGTTTTCGCTCACCATCCAACCTGCAAGAGCATCACCATCTGCCTCTTCCCTCTCAGACAGCCACCTTACAAGCTTCAAAGCAATATCATACTGCGCTTTCTGCACGCTAGGAGGAAAAACGATTTGCAAAACGTCTTCCGCCTCCCACCTCGCGCTCAAAGGCAAAGGCAGCTTGTCGTACTCGAGCCACAATGCCCTGCGGCTAGGAATGCCTCGCGAAGCTGGTTCCAAAGGCCTTTGGTGTTCTTGCATACCATAACGCTATTCGCTTCGAATTTATATTCTTGAGCAGACCTGTTTTCCAGTGGTTCGCGTTCGCATGAACTTTCCTTTGTTTTTCCGCATTCGAACAAGAGCACGTTTGCGGTATAACGCGAAAACACCGCAATAACTTGTTTGCAGCAATTTCCGCAGTTTTTCTGGCTTTTTCCTACCCCGCGCAACACGGCTGAATATCGTAACGGTATTTTGCGGCCAACCTGGTGTCAGCTGAACCGACCGGCTGCTCGACTTTTCCGGCCTTAAAACAAGCCCGAAAAACGCCAAAATCAGGCTAATAGGCAGTTTTCGAAAAATAAAACCAAAAACCAGCGATTTTCAAACGCCAACATGCGCTTTGCCAGCAAAAAATAGCGGAATTCAAAAACGAGTTTTCAAATCCGCTTTTTCATAACATTACGGTGTTGAATAGCGGAAGTTTGTGGCATCGTTTTTATTCCGTTTTTGATGCCTTCGGACAATGTCGGGTACGTTTTCTATTTTTATGTCGCATAGCATTATGGTGGTTGCAAATCCATCGTTTTCAAGGTTTTGTTTCCATTTCAGTATAACGAAAGGCGTTTTTTCCCTCGAAAGCGCTAGTTTTATGTGAATGGTGCGTTTAGGCCCGCCCAAGTCGCACTTGTTTGTTGTTCAATATCGTTACGATAAAACATTGTGGGGGTGAGGGTTTGGTGCGTATCGAGTTACGTGCCACTATTAAGTTATGCACCTTTCTACGTTATGTTGTTTTAGTATTGGCTGGCTTTTACAGAAATAGTAGGCCCAGTAATACCAGAAGTCCGATGAACAGCACTGCTGCGATTTCGGTCGAAAGATAAGCCAATAGAGCTAGAATCAAGGGCGCGGCTATCACGAAATTGACTGCAATGCCGGTTATCTCGTTTATTCTAGAGGCAAAAACGCCGTACAAAGCGCCAAAAAAGAACAGGACGTAGCTGTAGGCTGTGAATTTACGAATGGTTTCTGCGATGTTGTCCTTCAGTTGGTGCAAGACCCTCTCAAACCAATTCATTTTTTCTACCCCCTAAAGTATTCTACTGCCGAGCTTTAAAGTTTACTGTTTTTCAGCTGATTTCCCGGCGTTTTTCGTGTTCAGACTGGTTCATACTTGTATGAACTTGGCGTGTTTTCCGCGGTTTTTTCTCGCGCAGTTTTGGCAAAAGTTGCCGCGCGGTCTTGTCTTTTTTCGCCAAAAGCCAGCGGATCGTTTCATCAAGGGAAACGAATCTTTTAAAACGAACCTGCAGTTTTCCAGACGCGGAAGCCAATTCCGCATGAGTGTCTTTTTTCACGCGAATAAGTTTCGTCACGCCATTTTCACCTTAGTAAACAACGTAAATAAAATAAACAACGTAAATTTAAGCCTTTCGGAAGCCGCGTTTTTGTTTTTGCGTTTTGACAAGGCTTGCAAAGCGTTTTTCAATGGAGGCAAACGGAAATTTTGCGCTTTTCGACCAGCTGAATTGATTTTTTGCATTTTTCAACCCACCAATCCGTGTTTTTACCTCTTAATTCCGGCTTTTCCGCGAAAAACCTGCCTATTGCAGAGCAAAAACCGCGGTTTTTTCTTGAGAAACAAGAGAAAAGTGCGCTAGCATTGCAAAACGCCTTTTTTCTTTTTTGACGCTGAACAAGACGTCCTTTACGTTGGGTCGAGCAAAACTATGTTCTGCGAGAGTTGCGGTTTCGCGAACTGCATGAGTTTTTATTTTCGGAATGCGTTATTACTGCAACCCGCCAGGCAAGCTCGTTTTTCTGCGCTTTACGCCGAAAACTGCCTATTTTCGACGGTTTTTGAGGTTTTTTCGATGTTGCGCGAGGAAGTTTTGCGGCTTGTGAAGGCAAAGGGGTTTACCGAGTTTACTGACGTGCAGAAAAAGGCCTTTCCTCTTGTCGAAAAGGGTGAAAACCTGCTCATTATTGCGCCTACTGGGGGCGGGAAAACCGAGGCGGTAATGCTCCCGCTGCTCTCGAAAATGCTGGATTTGCTCAGCGCGAGCGAGAGTGAAGGCATTCAACTGCTTTACATCACGCCGTTGCGCGCGTTGAATCGCGATATGCTCGAACGCTTGGAATTTTGGTGCAAACTGCTTGGAATTCGCCTTGGGGTGAGGCACGGCGATACGCCTGCTTCCGAGAGGACGAAACAACGAGACAACCCGCCTCAATTGCTCATTACAACCCCGGAAACTTTGCAGTCGCTTTTGATTGCGCCGAAGCTTTCCGACTCTCTGAAAAACGTGCGGTTTGTGGTCGTGGATGAGGTGCACGAGCTGGTGGACAGCAAGCGCGGGTTGCAATTGAGCTTGGGCCTCGAAAGATTGCGCGAAAAAAGGCGTTTTTCCGGAGTTTCGCAAGATTTTCAACTGCTGGGAGTTAGTGCGACAGTAGGAAACGAGCAAGAAATCGCTTCCTTTCTCTCTGCGACCGCGCAGGTAATCAAAATCTCGCTTCCGCGCCAGATTTCGTTGAGCGTTGAAATGCCGCAAGCGCAAGCAAAGCCTTCGGCAGAGTCGAGGTTTTCGGGCCTTGCCGGCGAAACAGCAGCCAAGCTCAATCGAATTGTGGATTTGATTGATTCGCACACGCGCTCGCTAGTTTTCGTAAATACGCGGTATACCGCAGAGAGCGTCGCGTCGTTGCTTTTTCGGCTTCCGGAGCTTCGCGAGAAACTCGCTGTTCATCATTCATCGCTTTCGGCCGAATCGCGTGTTGAAGTTGAAAAAAACTTCAAGGCAGCCGACTCTTCATTGCGCGCCATCATTTGTACGAGCAGTCTTGAGTTGGGAATTGACGTCGGGGCAATTGATTTGGTGATTCAATACGTTTCGCCCCGTCAGGCAACGCGCTTGGTTCAGCGGGTTGGCCGCAGCGGCCATCGCTTGTCTCTCACGCCCAAGGGCGTTATTCTCGCTACCGACGCTTTGGATGCCTTGGAAAGCGCGGTGTTGTGCAGGAAAGCAAAAGCCAGCGAGTTGGAACGCCAGGTGATTCGCGAGAATGCGTTGGATGTGCTGGGCCACCAGCTTGCCGGCTTGGCGCTTGACTATGATGAATTTCACGCCGAGAAGGCGCTCGAGCTTTTCCGCAAGGCTTTTCCGTTTCGCAATCTCGAATTGTCGCAAGTGCGCGGCGTGTTGAAGCAACTTTCCGAAGCGCGTGTTTTGTCGTTCGACGGCTGGCGTTTTGCGAGAACAAAACGCACGAAGTTGTATTACTACGAAAACGTTTCAACAATTCCGGATGAAAAGAGGTATTTCGTGCGCGATGCCGCAACCCGAAAGAACGTGGGGATGCTTGACGAGGATTTCGTGGCGGAATACCTGCAGGAAGGTCGCGTGTTCATCACTCGCGGCAGGGCGTGGCGCGTGTCGAGCGTGAGTGACGAGGAGGTTGCTGTCGAGCAAACCAACGCTTCCGACGCTTCGGTTCCCGACTGGGTTGGCGAGGAGATTCCGGTTGCGCGCGGCACTGCGGGCGAAGTTGCGAAAGTTTTGGCTGAACTCTGCGGGGGGAAGGAACTTGCTGCAGAATATTGCTGCAATTCGGATGTCGAAAAGGAAGCGAAAAAATTCGCTGAAAAACAAGCCGATTTTTTCGTTCCTTCGCAGAAAAAATTGTTTTTCGAAGGCCGCGGCGAGCTGGTTTTGCTGCATTCGTTCAACGGCAACAAGGCGAACGAGTCTCTCGCGCGCGTTTTGTCGTCGCTTTTCTCTTCCGCTTCGGGCCGCGGCGTGCGTTCGAAAGCAAGCACGTACGGAATTTTGTTCGAGTTTCCGAAACAAATCGAGCCCGCGAGGCTTGTCGCGGCTTGCAAGGGCGTTTCTGCAAAGGCGTTTTTGCGCATTTTGGAGAGAGCTGTTCGCGAAAGCTCGCTGTTCAGGCACAAGTTCGTGCACGTTGCCAAGCGCATGGGCGTTTTGCGGAAAGATTCGCAGTACAAGGACGTTGGCTTGCGGCGGGTGATTGAATCTTTCGATGCCGAAGCGCCAGTAATCCGCGAGACTCTCGAAGAGTTGTTTTGCGACAAGCTCGACTCGCAAGCCGCGTTTGAAATATTGGACAATTGCGAGATTGTTTTGCTTCCGGAACGCACCGCGTGGTCGCCTCTTGCGCGGACTTTTCTCGAGTTCGGCGGTTTTTCCGAGCTCTTCATTCCCGCAGAGCCTACTGCGCAAATTATCGAAGCCTTCAAGAACGAGCTGCTCGCAAAAAAAGTGCGTTTGTTGTGCTTGTATTGCGGCCGCACTTTCGGAAAAACGCTTTCAGTTGAAAAAGTCGAGCTTCGCTGTCCGTACTGCAACTCTAAACGCTTGACGCTTGAAGAATTTGAAAGCGTGTGGCGGAAAAAACAGAGGGACTCACGCGAGTGGAAGGAGATGCAGCGCGTTTCTTCGCTCATCGCGTCGTATGGAACGCGCGCTTTGCTCGCGCTTGAAACTTACGGCGTCGGCGCGAAGAATGCTTCGCGCGTTTTGTCGCGTTTGCAGGATTCCGACGAAGCCTTTTTCAAAGACCTGCTTGAAGCCCAGAAAACGTTCATCCGCACGCGGAAATACTGGAGACTTTAATTTTTAAGCAGTTCAGCCTCTCGAATTCTTTTTCTCGCGCAAATAACTAGCGTTTTCGAGCAAAGTGCGGTAGCCTACCATATTTCCTGTAAATTTTTTCAGGACTCGAGCTGATTTCTCTTGACGCTGCTTGAACTGCTTGCGCGGTCTGCCAAAGCATTTCCGCCTCATCGACTGCTTTCAAAAATACCTCTCTTTTCCTGTTTAGTCTAGCAAGCTCTTGCGGGTCTTCGTCGAACAAGCGGCTGGCGTTTGCCTTGTAGTGCGCATCGAATTCCGTCAAGCGCCTCTCTGCTTCATTTAGTTTCTTGCGCACTTTTTCGGGGCGCAGCACCATGGGGGTTTGTCTTGCTTGCGAAGCCACGAAAAGTTCGTTTTTCGTTCTAGTGTCTACTTCCAACAAGCGGTGTGGCTTGCGTTTTTGCTTCGGATTTCGAGCAACGTACTCCTCTTCTTCCCGAGCAAGCCGTTCCAACTCTCGTGCTATCCTACCAATAAATTTCGGGTCGAGATAGCCTGCTTTCTGGCTCTCGGCCATTGAGAAATAAGTGGGCTTGCTGAATTTTCGTTGGAAATCGATTCCCATGTCAACTTCACTTAATCCTAGGGCGTCTATATGTTTTGCCACTTCTCTCACTCGCGCAGGCAGGATTCTGCCGCTCATCTTTTTTCTGACGGCTGGCAGTTCAAGAGTGGCGACGAGCCTGCCGTTGCTTGCCTCATCGTGCAAAAGCAGAGTAAGCGGGTTTGAAGCTACGTGGCTCGCTTCAAGGCTTCCTACGGACGCAGTGTATTCTTCCAGCTTCTTGCGTTCACTAGTAAAAAAAGCGTTTTCGTCAGCGTTGTGAAAATCTATGACGTGCTTGTCCTTGCGCCCCAAGCGGTGGAGCGAAAAAATCTCTTTCATCCTCTTCCTGAAAAAAGCGTCGACTCTATCCCTGGTCAACTGCGCTGCGTTTCTGGAAAAAAGACGGAGGTAGCTCAAGCGCTGGGGAAAATTGACTATTCTCACTTCGTGTCCGCGTTCTCTAAGCAATCCAGCTGCCTGCTTTGCAGCGCGGGCTGCAGGCGCTTCTTCAGCATCAGTGCGGATCCTGAAAACGAATTTCATTCTAAGGCCTTGTGTAAAGAAACCGGTGCGTTTCTTCAGTCGGCGGCTTGCGCTCGCGAACCTTGCGTTTCTTCACGCGCACGATTTTCGGCTTCATTTCTTTCGCTTTCTCTTGTTTACCAAATCAATTAGGCGTTGACCTTCCGTGCTTGAAAGTGATTTGTAAACGTGAATTTCGGTTTGGGTCATGCGGATGCTGGCGCCGCCTTTCTTCAGCTTTAAGGCGGTAAACAAGTTTTCCGTCGTGTTCGGCAGGGTTCTTTTGTGTTCGCCCAGCAAAACGTGCGGTTGGCCGCGGCTTTTTTCGACTAGGAGGGTTATGCCTTTTCTTTCTGGGTGCGGGATTTTATCGTATTTTGGAACCGTTTTACCTCACTATCCTCGGTTTTTTGATTTCCGCCGGAGCGCTTGAGCTCAGTGCGTTCGGGTGTGCGATGAAATAATCGGCAGCATTGCGGTTGAGGGGGTCGCCGGGGTTCGGGTTTTCCAACAGTTGTTTCAACGCCCTGGTCAAACTTGCGACCGCAACTGTTTCAGCCCACTGGTTGACGAGTTGAATGCAGACAATCCCGTCTTGCTCGCGAATGTTCGGGTGGAAAATCGGCGTTAACCAAGTGATTTCAACGCTGCCGGGGTAGGGGAAAGAACGAAGCAAGTCGATTTGAACCGAGTGAAAATCCCTTCTTTCTATAGCGTCGCCGTTTCGAGCAAGTCCCGGACCGTGCAGGCTGATTACGTAACGCGTTTTGTCGCTCGTGCAGTCGAACTTGAATCCCGATTCTCTCATTTCTTCAAACTCGCTTTCCAAGCGTCGTTGCCAAATGGCTTCCGGAAGGTTCGGCATGACATTCAATAGGTTGCGATAGTTATTTTAGCGTTTCACTACGTTCGCTAACCGCCGGTGGGGTCTGGAATCAAGAGGAGTTTGCTGCCTTCTTTCAAGCCCGCGTCTTGCATGGTGGTTTCGGGGTTGAGGATTTTGTTGTCTTCCGTAGCGAGCACAAAACGGTCTTTCAATTGCAGGTTTTCCGTGAGGACTTCGAGAACCGCGTTTACCGTGAATTCCGGTTCTACTGCAACGGTGATTTCCTTGCTGGTAGTGGTTTGGTTTACGATGATGTTGAATTCAGTCACGAAATTGCTTCTGCGAACGTATTTAATATAACTTTTGTCCTTACGGCTTTCGTGGAACTCCCCAAGGTCAAGAAGCACGGCGACGGTTTTGTCGAACTCACTTGCAAGGATGATGACGTCAAGCTTGCGGAAGAAAAAAAATTGCCTTGGCTGGATGACGATGTTGACGTTCCGGTAAAAACAAAGGCGGAGGAAAAGCTGCAGGTTGTTGAAGCTGAAAAACGTGCGGCAGAATTGCGCGAGCCAAAGCCTGCGGAAAAAGAGTCGCTTGTTGAAGAAAGGCCGGAAAGCATGAGCGAACTGTCGGTTGCTGACGTTGCTCAAGGCGCTCCGCCTTGGGTGGCGCGTTCTCCGGAAGGGAGAAAGCCGACTGTTTTGCAAGTGGTTTCAAAGCCGTTTGTTCGCGGCGTGAAAGAAAACCGCAGTTTGATCGAAGAGCGGATTGACGCTGCTTCGCGCGATGTCTTGCCTGTTGAAAACCCGCCTGCGGGAAGGGATTTGTCGCACGCAGAGGCCGTCGAGAAAGCGCGCGAGATTTGGCGGCAAAAGCAAGAAGACGATAAGCGAAAGGGCTTGTTCGGCCGCTTGGGCGGGCTGCTTGGCTTCAAGTGATTTTTCGCAAATGAAGAAAAAGTTTTACTCGGTTTATTTCGACGCAGCGGCGTTTGAAAAAGCGCGCGCCCACTTCAAGTCGGCTGCACAAAACGGCGTGGAAGCAATGGGTTTGCTGCTCGGCGAGGTTTGCCGTTTCAAAGGAAAAAAATTCGTTATGGTGGTTGATTACGTGACTGCGGGGAACGACGCTTCGGCGGTTTCGGTGCGTTTCGGAGACCGCGCTTTTCCCGAGCTTGCGAACGCGTTGTGGGGCGCGGCTGGAAAAACCGTGGTGGGTTGGATGCATTCGCACCCGTCTTACGGGTGTTATTTGTCTGCGCGGGATGTAGCAGCCCAAGAAGGTTTTTTTAACGAGCCGTTTCACGTTGCTTTCGTTTTAGACCCGGTTCGCAACGATTGCAAGGCGTTTCGCGTGAGGAACGGAAAGCAGGTTGAAGTTTCGTTTGCAGTGGTGGAAGAAAAATGAAGCACTCACACGCCCTAAAGGGCATGGTATCTTGAGAGGTTAGAGAGGTAGAGAAAGATGGAATATAGATTGAAAAGAAGCATAACGATTTGGAGAAAAAGCCTCTCATATGAGACGCTCATACGAACGCTCATATTATTCGAGTTGGTTTTGAGTGTGATATTCAGTTTAGTGGGACATCTTTTAAACAGCATATATCTTCGTGGAATTGGAATTGGGCTGATAATTTCTTGGGTGACAAGCGCATTAGCCTATTTATACAGAAAGCGAGCGTTGCGGGGGGAGAAAACGAAATGAAATACTTGTTGAAAAGGCATATAACAAACACGCTGTTATACGCGGCAATACTAACAGCTCTGATGGCGATTATACTGCAATATACGAAGTTGGGGGCTGTCGTTTTTGCTGTTGTAAGTGTTGCTTTGTTAGCTGCTGACAGATATACAGAGAATAAGCACTTGAAAGAAGAGGAGTGATAAGATGCAAAGTAAGCAAGCCTCACTTCCTCCACAGCCTAAAGGCAGTGGTATCCGGGAGGCGTTTTTATGACTTTCGGAAAACCAAGGGCGAAAAAATTCGTAGCCACTCGTTTCGACAGGGACGTGTGCGATTTTATTTTCAAGGGCGTTACGCGCGCGAGCGAAATTCGCGGCAGGATGGCCGTAGACCCGAATGCGTTCGAAACGCGCTTGCAGCTTTTGGTTGACAAGGGGATTGTTGCGCGCGATGCCTTCAACCGCGATGTCGTGCGTTTGGGCGTTAACGGTTACAATTTGTTTGCGCCCAAGCCGCGCAAGCAACGCGTCAAGAAAAGCGAAGCCCAGGCTGGCGAACCGCAAATACCGGTGCCTTCGATTACGGTAATTCCGTTTTCACAGCCTGTTGAGGTCGAGAGCGCGTCTGAAAAAAAGCCCGACCAGTTGGATTTGGCGGAGTTGTTGAAGAACGGCGCGCCTTCGAAAGCGCAAGAGAAAAAGGTTGAAAAGCCGGGTTCGAAAATCGAGATTACCGGCGGGAAGGCGAGCGACCTTGCCGAAGTGAAATTGCCTGCGCCGAAGAGCGAGCGGGAGGTGAGAGCGTTGCTTGCTGCCGAGGAAGGCAAAGCACTCGTGTTGGAGGGCAAGGAAGCTTGCGAGTTGTGCAAGGCGAAGTTCAGGTTGAGCGTGAAAAACGCGGAGAACGCGAAGTTCGGCCATTGTTTTTGCGGAGCGGCGTACCACAAGGATTGCTACGAGTCTCTCTCATCCGCAGGCGGTTATTGCGTGCGTTGCGGACGCAAATTGAAATTGCAGTTCGACAGGCGCGCTGAAGACGCCGTGAAAGACCTTAGAGACGTTTTCGGGAGCGCGTGAATTATTTTTTCGTGAAAACTAGAATGCGGTCCACGTTTTCGTAAGACGGGCCGGGAACCATCGCTACGCTAGTCATTTCCAAACCTGCGGTATTCAATGCGTAAACAAAAGCGATTTGGGTGGGATTGTTGTTGGAGACTATAATACCGCCCGGCGCGAGCGCTTCGGCAAGGTGCTTTGCAAGTTTTTCCTGCCTCTTCTTGTCGTAATAACCGGCGGTGTTGAATATCATTATCAAGTCGGGCCGTTTTGCGGGCATCGAATTGAAAAAGTTGCCTTGAGGCGGTTTCAAAAGCGTAATGCGACTGCGTATTGCTTCCGGAATTTTAAACCAGCCGTTTGGCTTCCGTGCTTTCGGGCCGGAAATCTCTTGCGCGTGTCGTGAAAGTGCAGAGCGTTCTATAACCCCGAGGTCAGGCTGTGCGAGCTCGATGCGGCCTTCTTTCAAGTTTGTTATTGCCGCCTGCATGTTTTTGCGGTTTATGTCGCAACCGAAAACGTGAAAATCCTTCACGCCTGCTTGGCGCAACATTCCTGCGACTTCAATGTGTTCGGTCGGCGTGTTTACCGGCCGTTTTCCACCGCCGATGCCGACCACCCAAGCAACGGCGTTTTCTCTCCCGCGGAATTTTTCGCGAATCCAACGCATCGCGTACACGTTCCGGCCGAAAAAAGTGTGCGTGCCACATTGCTTTCTCAAAACCATTTTTCAATGCACTCGAATTATTTGAGCCGGTTATTTTAAAAACTCTTTCGAGGGGGTGCGTTTCCCCTCGGCATTGAGCGGTTTGCTTGGAACCGCAGTTTGCTTGACTTACTCCGCCTACTCCACTTCTTTCGAAGAAGGACTAAAACCATGTTCTCCAATCAATGGGACGAAAACGACGGGCAGCAAAGTCGTTTCCTTCAATCCGTCCCGCGTTTTCTCGACTAAAACCAGGTCTTGCGCCCAACCAGCTGAAACAGGCGCAACCAGCCTACCGCCAGCCTTCAACTGCTCCAGCAACGGCTTTGGAAGTCGCGGGCAAGCCGCTGTAACAAGAACCGCGTCGAATTTCTTGCCCGGCAAGCCCTTGCTTCCGTCACCCACCACGAACTCGACGTTCTTGTTTTTCACGCGTTCTCTCGCGTACTCCGTCAACTCCGAAAACCGCTCGATTGAGTAAACGCGTCCTCCCGCGCCGACTAATTCGGCCAAGATAGCCGCTTGATAGCCCGAACCAGTGCCGACTTCCAACACATTGTCGCCAGGCTTCAGCCTCAGCGCTTGAGTGCAAACCGCGACGACTAGAGGCTGCGAAATCGTTTGCCCCAACGCAACGGGCAGCGCCGTGTCGAAGTAAGCGCTGTCCTTCAACTCGGGCGGAACGAATACCGCCCTGTCGACTTTCGAAAACGCTTTAACCACCCGCTCGTCGCTCAAGCAACCCGAGCGAATCAGGTGCTCAACCAATTCCTCGTTCGACCGAATCATTTTCCACTCAATTCCAAACAACCAATTCAAACACCGTGGACAGGACAGGTTCTTCTCTTCGGAACCTCGAACAGGCGGTATTCGTTCTTCAACCCGTTGAAAAACAAATACCTTCCTGCGAGCGTTTCTTCGAGCCTTTCGTGCGCGAACTTGACGAACTCGTTTGCCTGCAAACCCGCGATTATGCTCGTGGTGGTGGCGAGCGCAGGCATTTTCGGGTCGACGAAGTCAAGCACTTCACCCACGCAAGAATACTTTTGCCACAACAACTTGTAATCTCTTTTTGTCAAACCGCACTCGATGCACGAAGACGGCTTCAAAACGCACTGCACCTTTCCGTTAAAGCCGGTTGTCCCGCCGTCGATGAGCGGAAGCGTTCCGTAACACTGGGCGTTCAAGTGCATTCGAGCAGCGAGGTTGTCGAGACAGCCGAACGCAAAGTCAAAGTTTTTGAAAAAACCTTCCTCCACAAACTCGATCATTTTCGTTACCGGCGTTATTCGCGCGTTGGAATTGATTTTCGTGCTTTCGCGGGCCAGCACCTCGGCTTTCAAAGCCTTTTCGTCAGCGTCTTTTTGCGTGAAGAAAACGCAGCGGTTCAAATTCGCGGCAACGACGTTGTCGTGGTCGACTATCGCAATTTCGTTAACGCCCATCTGCAGCAAGAGCTTGACAACTTCGTTTCCCAAAGCGCCTGCACCTACGACGAGAATTCGCGCTTTGCTTACCTTGTCTTGGTTCCAGCCAGCAACGCGCTTTTGCCTGTCGAAAACGTCTTCATCAACACCCATAAGGTTGTTATTCGCTTTTTCTTAAATTAACCACATGCCGATTTTGTTTTACTCGAAGCTGGACCCTGCAGGCGCGAACGTAGCGCGAGTTTTGAAGGAAAACTTCGGGTTTCAAAAGCAAACAATGTTCGGCGATGTTGCGTTCGGATTGTGGAAGAAAGGCGACCTTGCGCTTGCAGAGCTGCAGACGCCGCTGTTGAACGCGGATTTCTTGAGCAATTATTTCGAAAGCGACTTGTTTATCTTTCTTTCAAAACACAAGTCTGAAAGCGGCAAGCCGTGCTTGACAACCCACGCCGCTGGCAATTTCGGCAACGCGGAAATGGGCGGCAATGCTGGCGAATTGTGCCTCACGTCCGCGAAAGCGTTGAAAACCGCTTTCGATTTTCTTCAAAACAAGGAATTGCCTGCTTTTCGCGAAGCAACCCACCACGGCCCAGCCTCGTTGAAAACGCCTGCGGTTTTCATCGAGGTCGGAAGCAGCGAGGCAGAGTGGAAAAACGAAAAGTATTGCGAAACTCTCGCTGAATGCGCGCTTTTCGTTTGCAACAATTACGCAGATTGCGAGGCGCCAGTTGCAATAGGCTTCGGCGGAACTCACTACTGCACTGCCTTCGCTAAAACGCAGTTCGCGCTCTCGCACGTTGCTGCCAAGCACTCGCTTGATTTTATCGACGCGAAAATGGTTGCGCAGATGGTTGTGAAAACCAGCGAGCGCGTGAAAACCGCGTTGGTCGATTGGAAAGGCTGTTCTTCAACACAACGGCAGAAAGTGGTTGCGGCTTGCGAAGCGAATGGACTGCAAGTCGAGCGGGTTTAGACGAATTCCGTCATTTTCTTTTGCCTCAGGATGCTGCTTTTTTCGAGGTATTGCTCGAGCGGAACTCGCAAGCGGGTGCGCAAGTGATTTAACGCCTCTGCTAGCGTGTTGAATTTCATTGGAGGCTTTGTAAACGCGTTGCGCACGCCCTCGCGCACCTGCCACACGCCGAGCGGAACTTTGTAAGCTTCGTCAATCTCGCGAAAAACAACAACTCGCGCTTGCCGCCGCATTTTGGAAAGAGCTTCGGCGCAAGCCAAGCGTCCTGCATAATAACCGCCGCCCTCGCTCTCGGCGTAATCGCTCCTGCCAGCGTAAGGCTCGTACTCGTGCGCGACATTAGCTTGAGTTTGCCAATAGCTTCCGGGAGACCATGCTTCGAATTGCTCGAACTCCCAAGCTCCCGGTAGAAGCAAAATCTCGTAGTGGTTGTCGAAATTCATGTTTGAAAAAACACTTATTTCGTCCAATTCGGGCGATTGTTTTACTTGCGTGATGCAATCGTCTGCAAGAATGCGGTCCATTGCGGTTATGGACCAGCGCGTGGGAACGAGCTTCTTGTTTTCGCCGAGAATTCCCGCGCTCAACAGCTTTTGCAGATAGTAATAATCGAAGCTGCGCGACAATTCGGGAATGGCGTCGCGAACTTTGATTTTTTCATCAGCAAACTCGTCGATTTTCTTTGGGATTACGGGGTTTTCGGCCAAGCGCATGCTTTCAAACTCGCCCGACGGGCCCATGGGCGCGGTGAACGCGGAAAAATTCATTGCGTAAGAGAGCGGTTTCTTGAATTCCACCTCGATATCGACTGGTTTTTGCGATAAAACTGCGAGTTGCATTTCGCCAGCGTTTTTCTTCACGTGCTGTTTCCTCATTCCGCGAGCTAGAGACGAGCGGAAAGAGATTATTTGCTCGTAAGTCAAATTCGTCCACTGAGCGGGCGAATCAAAGGTCTTCGCATCTGCTTCTGCGTCTAGAGAAACCATTGGGCCGACAAAAACATTGGGGTAACCCTCTCTGCCGACGAATATGTTCGGCGGAGTGGGTCCGAAAACGCTTTTCGACAGTGTTTTAGACGCAAATTGCGCTTTAAAGTCGCGAATCAGCTCGTAATACGATTGTTTTGAAGCCACCACATTCGCCTTTGTTTTTAAATATTTATAAGCACGCCCCCACGTGTTTTCCAGTGCTGCCTGCCTATATCTGCTTCGCTCCCGCCATTTCACAGGTCGGTTTCATTAAGTTTTGCAAGCATATGCGCCCTTCACATGCCTCTTACGAGCCGCTTACATGACTCCGATAAGTCTCTTAATGCTCTTTTACTAGTCGCTTGCAAGTATTTTAGCGGAAGCGAAAGTCTTTTATAACCCACTTGAGTCTTTTTTTGTATGAGGTAAGGGCGCGATGGTGGAAGTTTTCGAGGCGAAAGAACGCCTTTTGAAGGAATTGGACTGGAGAGAGAATCCGTTCGTAAAGGATTTGCGTTCTGCGACCAAGAACGATTTTTTGAAATACTATTGCCCGTTCGAGTCTGCAGAAATTTTAAAGCACCTGGCGTTCGACACTAAAGCGTGTCTTTTGGTCGGGCCCAAAGGCGTAGGAAAAACTTCCGCTCTTTATTACGTTTCTTACGGCTTGCCTGAAAGCGAATTTCAATGCTTTTTTTTCAAAGAGCCGCCTGCGACAATCGATGCCCTTGCTGAAGAGGCGGGGTTCGGAAACAAACCCGGGTTTTTCAGCGGTTTGTTGTCCGTTTTCGGCGCTCAATCTAAAAAACAGCCGGTTTCGCGCTCGGCATTGGCCGAACGGTTGAAAGCAGAGCGCAAAAAACTCGTTTTTTTCATTGACGAGGCGCATTTGGCGAAAACCGAGGACATGTACATGGAGTTCAAGTACTTGCTTGACGACGTTCCGAACTTGCGGATTGTTTTCTCTGCATTGGGGCAGGAAGCGTTTCCGGACTCCCTCGTGCAACTGATCGGCGAGAACAACGTTTTCCAACGCAAGCACTTTACGTCGGCTGAAATGACTACTATTATAGAACACCGCATTAACGCAGTCGGCGGAAAGGGTTTGAAGCCGTTTCCAGCTCCGTTTTTGCGCGAGGTTTTAACCGAACACAACCTGCTTTCGCCTCGCTATGTGTTCGACGAGTTGAACAACCACCTTGCTTCTTTGGCTTTGGGCAAGAGCAAGTGGCAGGGCGCTTCTGAATACGCCAACGACCCGATTGTTCAAGCCGCGATTTTCGATTCCGTAACCGCCGGCGGCGAGAGGATTACAACCGCGCACGCGGACTGGTGGATTTCCCTCTCGCCTTCGCAAAAAAAGATTTTGGAATTGTTGTTGCGCAAGGGCGAACTGACTCTTGCGGAGATTATGGCTGAAACTAAACTGCCTCAAAACACGTGCTTCAACGCGTTGTATCAAATGCGGGGGGACGATGATGCCGAGAAAAAACGCAAGCCCGACGTTCCGTTTCCGCTTGTCGGCTTCAAAGGCAAGGCCGTCGGCGGGCGCAAGAAAAACTTGTATTTCGTTGATGCGAAAGTGAAAAACATTTTTACGTTGAGTTAACAGAGGTGAATCCGCATGTTGAACGACAAACCGATCGGTGAATTGTTTAAAGAACTCGCAAAAACAAATGCCGCTTTCAAGTTCGGAATGGCCGGAGACTGCGCTGTAATTCGAGTGGACGGGTTTATGAAGAAGCTTGCTTGCAGGTGAAAACTTTGACTGTCAAAATGCTTTCGTTGTTCGACATGGATGAGATGTTGCGCCAAGCAGGAGCAGAGCGCGTTGGCGAGGATGCGAGCAAGAAGCTGCGCGACATTCTCGAGGATTCAGGCAAGGACATAGTATTCAAGGCAAAAATACTGTCGCGCCACGCTGGCCGCAACGTGGTGACGCGGGAAGACATCCTGCTTGCTGCGCGCACGAAGTGATTTATGCTCGTAGGTCCGGGTGGGTTTAAGAAACAAATCGAATTTTACGGGCCTGAGAGAAGGAAACCGGGATTGGGCGGGCACCATCGCCTCTCAAAACGTTTGCCCGCCTCCCCTTCCTTTCTACGTTTTAAACGCGAAGAACTTTTTAACCCTGTGCACTAAACCAACGCCAAAAATACGCTCCATTGTTGTCTTTTTCATAGTCGGCTCATGTTTTTGGACAATTTTCCAAAGCTTGCTACGGACTTCCTGGCGTGTCCTGTGTCCTTTTGCCCCGCGGCGTTTGTATATCCCGTGGCTAGCGCATACTATTCTCCAATTAATCTTGCCGAACTTTATCGGACGTGGTGCGTTGCTGTTGGCAATGCCCTTGGCGTATTCAACAACATTTTTTGTAATGTTCCGCATTTTTTTCACGTCCGTTTTTCCGCCCCCTCAAGGTTTCAACTGCAATTGGATTTCGATTACTTCCTTGGCTTTTTTCAAGAATTTCATTTCAGCTTCCTTGGTAGGAGGTATAGTGCATCCGGCCGCGACGTTGTGGCCGCCGCCTTCGCCGCCTGAAGCTTCGCCTGCTTTTCGCATGGCCTCGCCCAAATCCAGCCCTCGCTTTGCAAGGTATTTCGAACCGCGCGAAGAGATTTTCGTGTTTCCTTCCTCGTCGGTGCTGAAAGCAATCACGGGCTTGTTGCGTTCGAACAATCCCGAAGCGAACAAACTGCCCGCAACCGTGCCGATTACTGTGTCGCTTACCTTGCCGCGCGCGTCGAAAAAGTAAAAAGCTCCCAGGTCGCTCGCGTGTTTTTTCGCAAACCAAATGCCTTGGCTGATTGCGCGCCTGTGTTCGATGAGAATGGCTTTGGCCTTTTCGTAAGCGCCTTGCTCGTGCAAACACACGCCTACGCCCAAAGCAGCTTGGTCGTGCCTGCCGCAAGCGTTCAAGAGCGTGGAAAATTCGTACGCGTCGCGCAACTCGCTTTTTTCCGGCTCGTTCAGGAAAAGAAAAACGTCGCCCACCATTCGTTCTACCGCATCTTTCTCGATTCCTTTTTCCAAACACAAGTTTATCAACGCGCTCGAGAGTTTCCTGCGGTCGAACACATTCAAGTCGTAATACGTAGTCCACCGGTCGTTGGTTTTCAAAGGCAAGCCGAGTTTATTGAGAAAAAGCGCGCACGCTTTCTCGTTTCCGCTCAATCCGGGAATGAAAGGCTCGTCGCAATACGCCAAAAACCACACTAACGGCCGCGACACGCGCCCGAACAACCGCAAGTCGCGGTTGACGAAAACAAACTTGTCTTCTTCCGCTTCCTTCGCCATTTTTTTGTTCAAACCAACAAAACCGTCTTGGTCTTGCATGTCCCCCACAGCGCCCACAATTCCAAGCTGCGCGATTCGCTGCGATTGCAAGTGCTTAAAGCAGTAATACGCTGCTGAAGCCGCGCTCAATTCAATAGCGCCATCCAAACCGAAATCGTGCGGATTAACCGTGCTGACGTTTTCAGCTTCAAATTCTTTCGGCGGATGGTGGTCAATCACAAAAATAATCTTGTTTTCAAGCGCGTCGGCTGTTTCTTGCAGCGTTGAGGAAGCCAAGTCCGTAATTACGATTGTTTTCTCTTCCGCCTTCGCGATTTCAGCAAGGATGTTTTCGTCAATGCGCTTGGCTACTAAAGAGCGCGATGCTATTGCCTCTTCGTTAAGCGCTTGCGACACTACGCCCGCGCTGGCAATGCCGTCGCAATCGTAATGATGAACTACCAGAACGCTTTCGCTCTCTTTGAGAATGCGTTTGCCGGTTTTCTCGGCGTGCTTTTCGAAATTCGCTTCGTCGTGCTTTTCGTCCATCGGTTATTTAATTTGTCTGGAGTTTATTTAACCAATAAGATGTCCCGCATTTCGCAACAAAACTTCCAACGCATTTCCGAAAGCGTGCTTGGCGTGCTTTACGACAAGTTTCCCGTAGCGCAAAGCACCGCCGCAATCGCGAGGGAAATCGCGCGCGACAACGAATTCACCTTGCACGTAATGCTTTTTCTCGAAAGCAAGAAGTTCGTCGTTAAAGTCAGTCGCGGTTCTCGCTTCGAATGGAAATTGTCGAAAGCCGCGAAGGAGAAATACGATGGGCTGGTTTAAACCGCGTATTCCTTGCTGTTTTCCGGCACGGTGACTTGAACGCGCTTGAATTTCTTGCGCAATTCGCTTGCGAACTCCTCGCTTTTCTCTTCCTCGCCGTGAACCACGAAAATTCGCTTGAGTCCTTTGATGCTCGAAACGAATTCCATCAATTCGGCGTAATCGCTGTGGGCGCTGAAAGGCGCTTGGTCCAACGCTGCGTTAATGGCGACTTTCTCGCCGTCAATCTCAAGCTCGTCCGCACCTTCCAAAAGCAATCGTCCGCGAGTTCCTTGCGCCTGGAAGCCCACCAGAATAACTTTGTTTCGTGCATCGGGAGCGAGTTTCTTCAGATAGTGAAGCACAGGCCCGCCGTTCAGCATTCCGCTCGTAGTCAAAATAATTGCGGTGGGCTGTTCGAAAACGTCTTCGCGGCTTTTCGTTTCCGGAATCTTGTAAAAATCGCTTTTGAACGGGTCGTCGTCGCTAGTCAAAATGCGGTATTGCACTTCCCTCTTCAAGTTGATTGCATTGTGCCTGTAAATGCGCAGCGCTTTCTTGATCATGCCGTCCAAATAGATTGGAGTTTCGTGCAGTTGCTTGGAACGCAAATAGTTTTCGAGCGTGTACAATATCTCCTGCCCGCGTCCGATTGCGAACGTGGGTATGATTACTTTCCCGCCGTGGCGCAGGGTTTCGTTGATTGAAGCGATTAA